>Ga0310695_10001752_pt1 | contig 49218 bp, 46 predicted proteins | sample RumenRJG_04DNA_FD_203882 | JGI IMG/M metagenome (GOLD analysis project Ga0310695, IMG submission 203882) | Bovine rumen microbial communities from Lethbridge, Alberta, Canada - RJG_04 (v2) (version 2) | ecosystem: Host-associated > Mammals > Digestive system > Stomach > Rumen | place: Canada... | reverse complement strand
GTTTCCCAGCCGTACTGGAGCAGCTTGACCGCGTAAGCCGGTTCAACGCCGAAATCCTTCACCATCTTGTCGTAGCAGAGGATGGTGCCGGTCTGGAGCATACCGCAAAGGATGGTCTGTTCGCCCATGAGGTCGGACTTCACTTCGGCAACGAAAGAGCTTTCGAGAACGCCCGGACGGTCGGCATGGAGGCCAGCGGCGTAAGCCTTGGCGTAGTCCCAACCCTTACCTTCGGGGTCGTTTTCCGGGTGCACAGCGATAAGGCAGGGCATACCGAAACCGCGAACGTATTCGCTACGGACTTCGGAACCCGGGCCCTTCGGGGCGACCATGATCACCGTGATGTCCTTGCGGATTTCCTGGCCTTCTTCCACGATGTTGAAGCCGTGGCTGTAAGAGAGGGCGGCGCCCTTCTTCATGAGCTTCATGATGGCCGGGATCACGTTGTGGTGCTGCTTGTCCGGTGTGAGGTTGCAAACGAGGTCTGCATCCGGAATCATTTCTTCGTAGGTACCGACCTTGAAGCCGTTTTCAGTAGCGTTCTTCCAGGACTGGCGCTTCTGTTCGATGGCTTCCTTGCGGAGCGTGTAAGAGACGTCGAGGCCGCTATCGCGCAGGTCAAGACCCTGATGGAGACCCTGGGCACCGCAACCGACGAACACGATCTTCTTGCCCTTGAGGGCTTCAACACCACGGCTGAATTCAGAATGTTCCATGAAACGGCAGTGGCCAATTTCTTCGAGTTGGCGACGCATAGGGATAGAATTGAAATAATTCATAGATTGAACCTCTGTTAAATAAATTGTTCCGCGGGCAAATATAGCATTTTAGAACTTAGAACTTAGAGCTTAGAGCTTAGAAAAAACAAAAAAGAACGTCATTGCGAGCGAAGCGAAGCAATCCATAATAGAAAAAAGGGGGACGAATCCCCCTGATTGCAGCCTTGCCCTTGTGTCATCCTGAGCGCAACGAAGTGGAGTCGAAGGATCTAGGGCAAGTCTTCCATACACCCCCTCGCCTAGTGGCTCCGCCCCTAAAACCCCGTAAGACGAGAGCCGCGGCAATTGTGCTCGCACAAATTGGTATGGCCGAGTCGCAGGGGTTTCTGCAAAACCCCGTTTTCAAATAGCCCACGGCTCCAGAGATAAGCTCTCCTCACTCACATGGCCGTTCCGGAATGTTCGCTCGGAGACTTATCTTCCTCCGCCTTAGGGCCCGCAGCTAGGCGAACCTAGTCTTTTACACAACGAACAGATAATCCATAATAGTTCTTTTCCATGTAATACACCATATATTCATTATGGTAGTTCAAACTCAATCCACACGCGCGATAGTCATTGACCTCAGTTGAACTCCAAAAATTCACGTAGTCGCCATCATCCATATATCTACCGAAAGAACCATAATTGTCGGACCTTTCACCAGCAGGCAATGCAGAAAAACCATAAGCATCCGTGCCTTTACCGCCATACCAAACGCTAGTAGACTTGAGCATCATGCCTGCTATTGACGCCCCTCCAGCTGCGATGAAAAGCATATTCCACTCTGTCGTATCCGGCAAATGCCACCCCTTGGGGCAAATACCGCGCACCGGATATGTCGGCAAGCATGGCTTATCATAGCCACAACCCTTACCGTTCGTAGACCACGTTCCCACACTGTCCATTGCAGTAGCCCAGGTATAAAGGCGGCCATACTTGGTGCAGTATTCTGCCGAATCGTTATAGCACCAACTAGTGGAATCTGAGGTGTAGCTGAGGACATCATAGCCAACCAAGCCCCTATATGTATAGGTTACGTTAAAGGGAACGCTAGTGTACGCATAATTCAAGTTCTCCGCCATCCAAATATGTTCGCCAATCTGAACTGTCTTATAAACCTGGCCATCACGCTCATCTAAAATTTCCCCATATTTACCCGCTTCAAGAAATTCCTGATTCAAGTATTCTGTCGTGAAGCATCTGTATTTGGAACAGTCGTATGTCCCCGATGGCATGACCATCGCTTCGGCGTAACTTTTCGGCGTTTCACCTGAACTTGAAGATGCACCCGACTTTTCCGAACTTGACGAAACCTCATTCTCACTACTGCTAGAATTTACTGACTTTTCGCTGGAGCTAGACTGTACATCAACAGAACTGCTGGACTTATCCTTCTCGCTGGAACTAGATTGTTTTGCGTCGCTCTGGGTGTCGCTGGATGAAGACTTCGCCCTTTCACTGCTAGATTCCGGATCGTTGCCTGGAATGACGGAGGAGGATACACCTCGTTCAACCGAAGAAGACGATTCAACGCCCGGCTCATCATTTGGCCCAGCAGATGCCGACAAGCTGTCATCGCACCCGACAAGCGCAAATGCCACCATGCTCAATGCCACAAAAAACTTTTTCATAAAACCTCCAGCAGGCCGATATAATAAATCCACAACAAATGTAATTTATTTCGCCTAAAACGACAAAAAGGCGGCCTCACAGAAGACAAAAACTACGCCACGGTTTTCAGCAGTTCCCTGCCAATACGGCGGAGTTCCTCGTCAATGAGTTTCTTTCTTGCCGAAGAGGGCTTCTTCGTTCCGTTTACGTATGCGGCGAACAGGGGCTGAGGGATTCCCAATCGGCGGGCAAACGCCGAGGCGTTAAGTTCGGGGAACAGCCAAAATACGCGGCCAATGGGATTCATTTTTTTCGGCGAAAAGAATCCCGAAAGTTCCAGGCCCTCGTCCAGATCGTCAAACCACACGCCGTCGCAATCTACGCGGCAGTTCTCCAACTGCTTTCGCGTAGCCTTCCGCAGCGGTTCATAATCGCGAATAAGTTCCCGGCCAATCCGACCGTCTTTCAGTTCTACGCAAACAGCATCCTTTTCGACCCAAAGCCTTTTTACATCTTTTTCCGTAATCTCGTTCATAAAGAGATTCCACCCCTTTCAAATATCTTCGGCATAATTAATATAGGTTATTATTTAATAACCGTCAACAGGTTAAACATTATTTTTTGTTCATCCTTTCATTTCACTTCATTTTCGCATCTTTTTCCTCACAAACAAAAAAAAAGAGACCGCTTTTTATATCTCTATAAAAAACGGTCTCATCTAATGAGCTTTCTTTTTTATCTCAGGTGGTCGCTCTACCACCCTGTCATCAATTTGGGCCTTCTTTTTTTCTCAGGTGGGTACCCTGCCACCCTATCTGAAAAGAAATATATGAAATTTCTCGAGAGAAAGCAAGCCATTTTTAAAGGGAGATGCCGCCTTGTGGTCAGTCCTTTATGCAGCGGATGAAACCAGAGCCCTTATAACTCATATTTATGCCAACATACGTACCTGAGCAACCTATGCTTACATCCGCCGAATTTTTTTCATCAACCTCATCTGACGTTAAAAAAGTCACCCCTTTCCTGTCTTCTGTTCCTGGTATGGCTTCAAACCCATACTTATCACAGATGCCGAAATCCGAAGGCGCATTAAGATCATCCGCCCATGTATGACAGGCCCTTAAATGTGCAGCATGTTTTCCCGTAGCAAGATACAGGATATTCCATTCATCAGCACTTGGCAAATGCCAACCAGCAGGGCAAAGTCCTTGCACTCTGCTATTTTTTTGTGTTTTGCACACAACACCATAACCGCATCCTCTACCATCATCACTAAAAAAGGCAGCAGAGTCCATTGCTAAACTCCACGAATAGTAACGACCGTATCCATACTCATTGCAATAGGCAGGCATATCAAAAAGACAACCCGACAGGCTATCAAACGGTTCATTTGGAAATTCATCCATATAAAGATTGAGATTTTCTGCCATCCACCATTGAGTACCAATTTTCACAGTCTTGTAGGTTTTGCCATCGCGTTCATCAAACAAACTCCCATATTCACAACTATCTCGGCAGGGAGTAACCAAAGTCACCGAGGAGTCTGCACTAGGCAAGAATATAAGCGAGGTCCAATATCCATCCTGGCAAATAGAACGCACTCCATCTCGTTTTGAAATTTTCCCCTCTTCTTCACACGGAAACTTAGCCTTGCTAGAACTGCTCTTACTGTCGCTAGAGCGTGAGTCACTGGATCCTTCGTGCTGCTCAGGATGACGGAAGAGAAGGAAGAACTCTCCTGCTTTTCTGCACTGCTAGATTCCGGGTCGGAGCCCGGAATGACGCTTACGCTGCTTGAACAGGATCCTTCGTGGCTGTCGCCACTCAGGATGACGGAGGAAGACGAACGGGAATTGTCGGCGTCGGACGGCGACCACGAATCGTCATCATCGCACCCGATAACAGCAAACGCCATAATAAGCATGGATCCTATCGCCGCGATGCGGCTCCAGGATGACAGCACAAAAAACTTTTTCATAAAGCCTCGAACAAACCGACATTATAAATCCAATACAAAAGCAAATTCCTTAATTCCTTACACAGCGTAAATAGAAGGAAGCTGATTTAGTAGTCTCCTCAAACCCCACATAATCATAATTCCATCTAAATCTGACAATAATTGCGTCACCGTAACTATTTTCCGTGGAAGTCAATAAATATCCTACATTACGGTCATAGTATTTACTATACACTCCTCCAGGATAAGCAGAAAAACCATAGACATCCGCACCATTACCATCAAAGCCCCAAGAAGGATTATTGGGTATCGAATTAGGCCAATCGGCATTCGCCTTCAACAAAAGCCCCGCTACAGACTGTCCTCCTACCGACATAAAAAGTATCTCATAATCGGCAACAGACGGCAAATGCCAGCCTTTCGGGCAAATTCCTTGAACGGGGTAATTCGGCAAACATAATTTTCCATCACCACAATTTTTTCCATTTTCACTATATCTACCAACACTATCCATTGCCTCTCCCCATGAATAAAAATTACCACGCACATCCTTTTTTTGGGAGTCCGAGGCATTATACCTAAGATTCTCAGCCATCCACCATTGATCACCTATTTTCACTATTTTATAGCTTTGACCATCACGATCGTCAGTCAAAGATTCCATTTCAACAGTTAAATTTGAGAAACTCGCCAAAAACTCTTGCTTATTTTCTGATGCACATTTGATGCATCGTTCCCTATATCTGTACGGTTTTTTCAACTCACCTTGAATGCAGCGAACGGGAATGGTAAACTCCTTAAAAAGATCGCCTACAAAGGCCTCTTCACTATAAGCAGCTATCTGTACATTGAACGCGCGATTATAATCACTCTCAGTAAAGCTCCAATAAACAGCTCCAGATTTATCACCTTGTCTAGTCCCCGAAAAGCCGTAACGGCCTCCTCCACCTCCAAAAGATTTAAGCATTGTTCCCGCAACATATCGTCCACCCACAGTATCAATCAACGTCTGCCATTCCGAATACAAAGGCAAATGCCAACCCGCAGGACAAGCGTCCATAGCAGCTTCCCATGTATAACGACGACCATATTCGAGACAATTTTCCTCTCTATCATCATCACAGAAACTATTGGAATCCGTAACAAACAACAGATTTTCAGCCATCCACCATTGACCGCCTATTTTCACTATTTTATAGCTTCGACCATCACGTTCATCAATCAAAGTTTCATATTCACAACTATCATTCGAACCTCCATTGCAAGGGGGGAGAACTTTACTCATCGAAGATTTAGCCTGCATTCCAACTGAAGAAGACGATTCCGCACTCGGTTCATCATTCGATCTAGCAGAAAGCGTCCACGATTCATCATCATCACCGCACGCCGCCAGGAACGCCACCATGAAAATGGATCCTATCGCCGCGATGCGGCTCCAGGATGACAGCACAAAAAACTTTTTCATAAACACCTCTTTATCCCTCACGCTAAAAATAGAATATTCCATCAATACTTTTTTTGCCGATATCGGCAAGTTTTAGGCTAAAAAAGCGTCAATTCCCAATGCAACAGGCAAAGAACGCAACAGACAAAGTCAAAATAATTATATTTTATGACATGTTTAAAGTCCAGAATACTCTCGCTATCTTGACCGCCTCGGCAGCCATGCTCATCATGGCATGCGACGGCACGGCCACGTCAGAAGAAATCCTGTTGCCCCAGGAATCCGAAACCAATTCGTCATCCATCGATTCCACGGCAAGTTCCTCGTCCATCGATTCCGCGGCAGGCAAATCCTCCCAAGGTTCCGAAGTTTCCTCGTCGTCCGAAGCAATTTCGTCGTCGTCCCAGGAAGCTTCGTCGTCTACTGAATCTTCGTCGCAGGCTGCTTCCAGCGATTCCGGCGCCCAGATCACCAAGATGGACAAGCTCCCGTTTGACACCACAGGGATCGACCCTGATACACTGCATTACACGTACATACTCGACGAATTCAAGGACGAGACCGTTCTAGATTATTATAAAACGGAATACGGGGAGAACCTGGAGTATTACGTTTTAGTCACCGTAGGCGACGGTCATTATTGCCATATCGGCTCCGGAAGCGCAGGCGGCCAAGGTGACTACCAGAACGTATACACGACCCAGACACCGGCGGAATACATCTTCATGGAGAACAGGGACTCGCTCCTGTTTACATACGTCGAAAACTGCGCAACGCTCAGCTGGGACGGCTGTCACGAACCGAAATCCAACAATGCCTTCATGCAGAAAATCATGGTCGGGAACGACACTTTCTATTACAGCGAATTAGAGAAGCGGCTTCAGCTCGCCAAAGTAACCGATTCCTCCGTCATCGTCTGGGAGAAAAAGACCTCTTCCAATGAATCCACGACGACCGCCAAGAAATTCGCATGGAACAAGAGCTATTTCGAAAACGACACGCTGATCAAGTTCATCAGCGACGACACCATATTCATCGAGAAGTATAATCTGAAAATCACCGACAACGAAGACACGTGGATTTTCGGAGACGAGGTTTGCAGCACCCTGGGATACAAGAAAGACCCCGGGATGACCGACGAAGAATCGTGCAAAGCCCTCGAGACATTCCACAACGAAGCTATCAAATGCAGGCAGAGGAACCTGAACATCCCCTACCCCCGCCTTTTCCCAAGCATCTGCAGGCCGAACAGTTCCCCCAAATCAAACGAGATCTGGTGCATTCTGGACGAGACCCTCGAATCCAGGCTTACGCTCTAAAAATAAGGGCACGCCCCGAAAAAAAACGTGTAAAATGCGTTTTATAGCACTTTGATTCCAGAATGGATAATTGTATTTTGGAATCAGTGTTTTAAAGGGGTGTTTCATGAAAACAGCAAAGATTTTATCTTGCGGAATTCTTTCCATACTATTCATCGCCTGCGGCAGCGACTCCTCGGGAACCGCCGCCCAGACTGACGAGCTCGCGGACGGCAGCATCACAAATCCTGACGGTGGCATCGTAGCGCCAGACGGCGGCATCATCGGAAGTTCCGGCAGCGTAGATTTCACGTCGTCGGCCAACACGGACCCGTTCGACACCTCCTTCACTGGAAGGAGCTACGCCCTAATCAGCAGCGCCACATTCGGCATAAGCTCTAGCAGCACGGGCCTTATCGGCAGTAGTGCGGGCGGCAGCGCCAATCCCGGCATTGGCGGCAGCAACGACTCCCCCGACACCGAAGAAGACGACGTGGTTTCGCTCGATGGTTCCGAGACGACCATCACGTTCAGCGGCACCGACGCGACTGTCACGAACGACAACGGCTGCCTCACGAAGGGCGACAAGTCCATTACCGTCACGTGTTCCGGCAACTACTACCTGCAGGGTACCGCGACCGACTTCCAGGTAATCGTTAGCACCGCGGCGGGCGACTCCGGCAAGGTGGACCTCTTCTTGAACGGAGTCTCGCTCAAGAGCAGCGACGCGCCCATCTACGTGCAGAACGCCGAGAAGGCGGAACTCCACCTGGTGCAGGGCACCACGAACACTATCGAAGACGGTTCCACGCGCCCGCAGACGCACACCTACAACAACAAGGTCGATACCGCGAAGGCCGCCATCTATGCAAAGGACGACCTGAGCATCAAGGGTAGCGGAAGCCTCACCGTGAAGGCGAACTACAACAACGGCATTCACACGAGCAACGACCTCAAAATCAAGAAGAGCACCGGCACGCTGAACGTTACCGCAAAGAACTGCGGCCTCAAGGGCAAGGCCTCGCTCACCATCAACGGCGGAAACATCACCGTCAACGCCAGCGGCGACGGCATCAAGAGTGACGAAGACGACGCCACCAAGCTCGCCGAAGGCAAGGGTTTCGTGATGATTGCGGGCGGTTCCATCACCATCACGTCGGCATTCGACGGCATCAGCGCGAGCAACACAGTGCAATTCACCAAGGGCGAAACCACCGACGAGCCGACGGTCAAGATTACGGCGGGTGGCGGCCAGACCTGCCTCGGCAACAGCCAGGGCGGCAGCCAAGGCGGACGCGGTGGCATGGGCGGTGGATTCCCCGGAGGCGGATTCGGCGGAGGCAACTCCTGCTCCCCCGACTCGAGCATGAAGGGCATCAAGGCGGACTCGAACATCGTCATAGAGGCCGGCAAGATTGACGTGAACAGCCACGACGACGGCATCCACAGCGACGGGAACATTACCGTGAGCGGCGGGTTCGCAAGCGTGAAGACGGATGACGACGGCCTGCATGCCGAAAAGGCCCTGACCATCAAGGATGGCGTCGTGGAAGTCGCGATGGCGTACGAAGGCATGGAAGGCGCCGAGATGAACTTTGAAGGCGGCGTCACGAGCGTGGTGACCACCAACGACGGCTGGAACGCGGCCGGCGGAACGAGCACTTCGACCGGCGGAAACCAGGGAGGCCGGGGTGGCGGATTTGGCCGCAGCGACGGAAGCAAGGCCAAGGTGACCGGCGGTTTCCACTACATCTATGTGGGCACGGGCGATACAGACGGCCTCGACAGCAACGGTGATATCGATATTTCCGGAGGAATCGTCGTCATTGAATGCCGCATGAACGGCGGCATGGGCGGCATGGTAGACTCCGACGGTTCCACGAGCATCACGGGCGGCAAGCTTCTTGGCTTCGGCACGAACAACTCCGAAGAGGGCACGCAGTACAGCGTGAACTTTACCGCCGACAACTACTACGGCACATCGGAAATCGCGTTCAAGCCGAGTTTCAGCGGAAGCAAGATGGTGTCGAACGTGGGCCAGCCGGGCGTAGTGAATAGCGTCGACGGCATGCAGAAGCAGTGTTTTGGAAGCAGCACCACGAACTGCGTGTACTACAGGTAATCCAGTTTCTCTCTCTACCCCCCGACTACCCGTAGTACCGCAGTACATCAATTATCGTGGCATTTTTACCAGCCGTTCTCCGGCTGGTTTTTAATATACCCCATTTAATTCATACAAACAAATATATAATTCTTATATATTCAATCAAATTCTATTATAAATTTGAACAACTTTCCGCATTTTCGCGTCAAAAAGTCAATTTTTTGTTTTGCGAATCCATCAAAATAAGTTAAATTGAATAGAGAAAGACACATCTAGGGGAACTAAATGAGCAAAGTCGACGCAGAAAAGATTTGGTTGAAACGTATCCGTATTTTCATCGGGATTCTGGGAGCCATACTTCCGTGGATAGCCTTGCTCGGGACGTTCATCGTAGGCCGCGCGAACCCGGGAATCTACTCGCAGGAATTCTGGACCAAGTTCTCCATTTCGGCAACGTACTACCTGACCCCGCCGCTGGTAGGCATATTGACCACCGCGGCCATCATCCTCATGTGCTACAAGGGCTACGAGCTTAAAGACCACGTGGTGACCACGGTGACGGGTGTATTCGGCGTCATGATCGTGATTTTCCCATGCAACTGCCCCTACGTAACCGACGAGACTCTCGTAGGGTTCTTCCAGCTGCCGGCCAAGATATCGCACATTTTCCACTGCGTATCAGCCGTCTCGTTCTTCCTCCTCCTCGCCTACAACAGCATGTTCCTGTTCACCAAGACATACGACAATAGCGCAAAGGAAATTTCCCCGCAAAAGAAGATTAGGAACACCATCTACAAGATTTGCGCCTTCGGCATGATCGCAGGGCTCGCGCTGATAGTGATTCCTTACAAATTCACAGCAAAAACCTTCATTGCAGAGGCTATCGCGCTGACCTTCTTCGGTGTGAGTTGGCTCGTGAAGGGCGAACTGTTCGGTTTCCTCGCCGACAAGGACGAAAAGTCCTAAAGGAGTACATATGCATCCGTCATTCATCTTTTTCATCGTTCTCGCCATTGCCGTTGTCGCGGTAGCCGCCTACCGCCTCGGTGTTGCCGTAAGCAAGGCGTCCAAGAAGGAATCGCCCGAAGCTAGGAATACGGTGCCCTACGACAAGTGTCTGGAAAAGAACGCCGTGGCTTTTGACTACGGCAGCTTTACCGACGCCCGCGACGGCGAAACCTACCGCACCGTAAAAATCGGCAAGCAGGAATGGATGGCCGAGAACTTGCGTTTCAAGGCCGAGGGCTCTTACGCCCCGGACAACGAGGAAGCGAACGTGAAGCCGTTCGGACGCCTGTACACCTGGACCACCGCGCTCGACATTCCCACCGAATACACGACGCAGTCTCCGGCCAGGGACCTCGACATGTACCACAAGATACGCGAAGCCGATTACCGCGGCATCGCTCCCGAAGGCTGGCACATCCCGAGCCTCAAGGAATGGGAAGAACTGATGGAGAATCTGGCACCCAAGTCGAACGGTGACGAGCTCCGCAGCGCATGCTTCTGGCAGAACCCCGGCAAGGATTCCCTGGGATTCTTCGCCCTGCCCGCCGGCTACCGCTTTGACAACGGAAGCTTCTGCCACTTCGGCAAGCGCGCCCGCTTTTGGAGCAAGGACGAATACGGTGCGGCAAACGCCTACCGCATGAGCATCACGGACGACTCGGCCGATATCGAGGGCGTCTACAGGTCCGACGCGCTTTCTATCCGTTGCGTAAAGAACGCCTAACGTGGCACTCCTTTTCGGCATAATCTTCTTTGCGCTGTTCGTCAGCGCCATCATCCGCGGAAAATTTTCGTACGGAAGCGCCGACTACGACTTCCACGAGCATCCCGTGCAGTTCGTAATAGTGCTCGTGTTCATTCTTGGAATTTCGGCGCTGTGCATTTACAGATTCCTCGTAGAGATGGAACTTTTATGATTCTCCGCAAGCCCGACTTTTACGACAGCTTCGAGTGCATCGCCTCGCGGTGCACCGACACGTGCTGCGTGGGCTGGGAGATTGATATTGACGAAGCGTCGCAAGAAGCGTACCGCAAGGTGGCGGGCGCTTTTGGCGACAAGCTACGCGAGAACATCGAAGACGGGCATTTCAAACTGCTCCCCCACGACCGCTGCCCCTTCTTGGACAAAAAGAACCTCTGCGAAATTTACGCGCACCTGGGCGAAGGCGCGTTGTGCGGCATTTGCCGCGAGCATCCGAGATTCGTGGAAGTTTACGGCGACATCATGGAAAAGGGACTCGGACTTTGCTGCGAAGAGGCGGCGAGGCTGTTGCTTGCAGGCAAGGGCCCGCTTGTATTCACGAGCGAGGAATGCGACGAACCCGAAGACGAACTGGACGATGACGACCGCGAAATCCGCGACCAGGTGCTTTACGAGCGCGAACAGATTTTAGAGGCTCTCGCCGATACATCCATGCCATTCGAAGAAAGGCTCCATCAGGCGTTCGGCTACACAAGCGACAAACCGCTTGCGCCTTTAAAAAACGTGGGCGCCCTTGTCGAGCTGCTCGCAAGGCTGGAAAGCTACGGCCCCGCATGGGACGAGGCGCTAGCGCGCATCAAGGCGAAGGTCAACGCGGCACAAAGCGCGGAACAAGACGCGGCAGACGCAACGATTCTCGAAGACCAGGGATTCTTCTCGGAAACGGAAAGCGCGCGCCTCCTCGCCTACCTTGTCTACCGCCATTACGCCAAATGCCTCATGGAAGGGCGCGAGCAGGGCAAGCTCATGTTCTCGCTGTTCTTCTGGAACCTGGCGCGGTTCTTTACGCGCGAACTCGCGGGCAGTGCGGCCGACGCCCAGACCGTCAAAATAAACGCCGTCAAGATGCTCTCGAAACAGCTGGAATACTCCGAAGAAATTATGGAGCTCGTCGAAACATCGCTGGATGGATAACTAGGCCGCAAGGCGGTCTTTGTCCATCACGTGCTTGCGCCACTTGCCGCTTTTCCAGCGCCACCAGAAAATGACGGGCGCCGTACTGTAAACAGCCACTACCGCGATCCAGGCGTAATGCGCAGGCAGGTGGAAAATGTAGGCCGCCACATACAGCGCACCCGAAACACACCAGTTCATGATGGCGCAGGCGAACATGACCCACACCGTGTCGCCCGCACCGCGGAGAGCGCCCGCATACACAACAAGCAGCACCTCGACAAAAATGTAGAAGGTTGCGATGCGAAGCATGAAGATGCTCATGGGGCGAGCGGCGTCGAAAATCGCAATCGCCTCTGCCGAAGCTTCCGCCATGTCGGGCCTGAATATATCCGTCAGCACGCCCGGCAGGAATACGAAAAAGACGCCCATGAGGAGCGAATAGCCCCACCCGAGCTTGAGTCCGGAAAAAGTCGAGCGGGTCGCCGCCGCGGCATCGCGGGCACCCACGTAACGCCCCACGAGGCTCGTGGAAGCAACTTCCAGGCCCATCAGCGGAACGTACGCCACCATATCCCAGTTGAACATCACCGACGACGCAGTGGCCGCATCGGGACCGAGCGCGTGGAACATAAGAATCATGAGCTGGAACGCCGACATGTTCAGGAACATCTCGACACCGGAAGGAATGCCCTTCTGCAAGAGTTCGCGGGTCAAGGGCCAGCTGAAAGCGAAGGAGGAGCGCGTATTGAAACGGCTATTGCAGGATTTCGCGAAGAACTTCGCGAACAGGATGACCGTGGAAACGAGGTTCCCGATGAGCGTACCGTAGGCGGCACCGGCCACGCCAAGCGCGGGAATCGGGCCCAAACCGTAAATCAGTACAAAGTTGCAGGCCACGTTCACAATCATGCCCACAAACGCCGCCTTCATCACAATCTTCGTTTCGCCGATACCGCTAAAGAAGCACGGGGCAGCATTGCGCACCAGGTTGATGACGCCACCGAACATCAAGATGTTAAAGTAGGTCTTCTGGTATTCCAGTTGGTCGGCGGGCAAGTGTTCCATGCCGAACGCCAAGTGCCCCAGCGGAATCGTGAGGTACAGGAGCGGCACGGAAATCAGCGAGAGGTACACCGCCTGCATAAAGACGCGCGCACAGTCGGACGTCTTCTTGGCTCCCAGGCGTTGCGCCACCATCGCGGTCGTGTAACTGATGGCACCGGTAAAGAACATCGTGAGCGCAAGCTGCACCGCCCCAGCGCCAAGCGCCGCGTTCATCTCGGCAGGTCCGAGCTTAGAGAGGAACAGACGGTCGATAAACGTCATGATGGTATCGAAAGACATCGACAGAAGCATCGGAAGCGCCACCACGAGCACATCCTTCACGTCCCCGTTCTTCTTGAATTTTTTAGGACTGTAGAACTTATTGAGTATCGTGTCGATCATATCAACGTTTCAGCTTATTAAGGCTTTCAAGACGATTCAGCGCATCGTACAGCGTTTCATCTTTTTTCGCGAAATGGAGACGCACCAGGTGGTCCACCGGTTCACGGAAAAAGCTGGAGCCGGGCACCGCGGCAACGCCCACCTTCTGCGTCATGTCGATGCAGAACTGTTCATCGGGCAGCTTGTCACCGGCATGGGAACCGCGCGAGCCGTACCCGAATTCAGAAATATCAATAAGGACAAAGTAAGCGCCTTGCGGTTCAGTAAAGCGAAGTCCCAAGTTCCGCAAACCGCTTGTAAACAGCTGCTTCATGTGCGTGTAGTGCGCCTGCAGGCCGGCATAGTACGAATCGTCAAAGCGGAGCGCTGTCACGGCGGCTTCCATCAGCGGGGCGGCAGCGCCGACCGTCAAAAAGTCGTGGACTTTCTTGACGCGGTCCATCACGGGGGCCGCGGCAAGCACGTATCCGAGGCGCCACCCGGTCACCGAGTATGTCTTGCTAAGGCTGCTGCACTCGATGGTGCGTTCGAACATCCCCGGGAGCGTCGAGAGATACGTGTGACGGTGAGGCGCGTAGATGATATGCTCGTACACCTCGTCCGTAATCACGTATAGGTCGTACTTTACCGCCAAAAACGCAATCACCGAGAGTTCTTCACGGGTAAAGACCTTCCCGCTCGGGTTCGCGGGGTTGCACAGCACGAGTGCCTTCACGCCCGGCTGCTTCATGGCACTTTCCAAGACGTCGGCATCGAAGCTCAGGTCCACGGGAGAAAGCGGCACGTACACGGGAGTCGCCCCGCAGAGGATGGTATCGGCGGAGTAGTTCTCGTAGAACGGCGAGAACAGCACGACCTTGTCGCCGGGATTGCACACCGACATCATCGAGGCCATCATCGCCTCGGTACTGCCGCAGGTGATGACGATTTCCGTTTGCGGGTCGTAACGCAATCCGCTAAAATGGAACTGCTTGTCGCTCAGGGCCTCACGGAAATTCTGGGCACCGAACGTAATGGCGTACTGGTGCGGGCCCGTAAGCGCCACCTCCGACAACCGCTTCGTCAGCGCCTCCGGAGGGTCGAAATCCGGGAATCCCTGCGAAAGGTTGATTGCCCCGCAGGCATTCGCAATGCGGGTCATTCGGCGGATAACGGAATCGGTAAAAGTCTCGGTGCGCTCACTTAACAGCTTCATGGCACGCAAATTTAGCATTTATCTTTCTTTTTTTCTATATTACCGCTCACTATGTTTTCACAGCTGACCGACTCTCTAGAATCTACCCTCAAGAACCTGCGCGGGCAGGGCAAGCTCACCGAAGAAAACGTCGCCGAATCGCTGCGCGAAGTGCGCCGCGCGTTCCTCGAAGCCGACGTGAACTTCAACGTGACCCGCGATTTCGTGAAGGCCGTCAAGGAAAAGGCCATGGGCTCCGAAGTCCTCACCTCGGTGACCCCCGGTCAGCAGATCGTGAAAATCATCCACGACGAACTCGTGAACGTCATGGGTGGCGAAACCAAGGAAATCAACCTCTCCGGCCCCGCTCCGGTCGGCATCATGATGGCGGGCCTCCAGGGTTCCGGTAAAACGACCTTCGCGGGCAAGATTGCCCTGTGGATGCGCAGCAAGAAAAAGCGCAAGCCGCTCCTGGTGGCCGCCGACGTGTACCGCCCCGCCGCCATCAAGCAGTTGCAGGTGCTGGGCAAGTCCATCGGCATTCCCGTGTACGACGAAGGCCAGGGCGACCCGGTGGAAATCATCAAGCACGGTTACCAGTACGCCAAGGACAACGGCTTTGACCTCGTGATTTACGATACCGCGGGCCGCCTGCAGATTGACGAAGAACTGATGCAGGAACTCGAGAAGGCGAAGGAAGCAGTCCACCCCGACGAAATCTTGTTCGTGGCTGACGCGATGATCGGTCAGGAAGCGGTGAACGTGGCCGAGACCTTCTGGCAGCGACTCAGCTTCACGGGCGTGTGCCTCTCCAAGATGGACGGCGACACGCGCGGCGGTGCGGCCCTCAGCATCAAGCGCATGACGGGCGTGCCCATATGCTTTATAGGCGTTGGCGAAAAGCTCCCCGACATCGAGTTGTTCCACCCCGACCGCATGGCGAGCCGCATCCTCGGCATGGGCGACGTGGTGAGCCTCGTGGAAAAGGCGCAGCAGGTGATTGATGAGAAAGACGCGAAAGACCTGAAGAAGAAGATTCTCAACAACACGTTCGACCTGAACGACTTCTTGAACCAGTTGCGTACCATCAAGAAGCTCGGCCGCATCAAGGACATTTTGAGCCTTATCCCCGGCCTCAACAAGTTGCCGCTCGACCAGATTGACGAGAAGCAGCTCGTGTACGTGGAAGCCATCCTGAGTTCCATGACGCCCAAGGAAAGGAAGAAGCCGCAGATCCTCGACGGCAGCCGCAAGGCGCGCGTCGCGAGGGGCTCCGGCACCGAGATTTCCCGCGTGAACGCCGTGCTCAAGCAGTACGAGGGCATGAAGGAAATGTTCAAGAAGGTGGGCGACATGGCCCGCAAGCAGAACAACGGCGCCCAGATAGGCAGCAACTACACGCCGCCCAAGCAGAAAAAGAAGAAGAAAAAGTAGGCATTTTTACGAGGGCGGGACGACTATGTTTTTCCCGCCCGTATCATATAGCGCCCCTTTTGTTTCATTCACAGAAAATAATTTTTCATACATCACATTTTTCTGCGATTTAAGCATAAAAACACGTTTTTTGTATCATTCCATATTGACTTTCAAACTTTTTCAAGCTATATTGAAAGCAAAGGGGAACGCGATATGAAACCGATTACCGAATATCAAGATTACCGACGCTACATGCGCGACTTCTACGAGGAGAAAAAGAAGTCAGGATTCACCTGGCGCGAATTCTCGAAGGTCGCAGGGTTCGCGTCGCCGTCGTACCTCAAGCTGGTGAGCGAAGGCAAGAGTTCCCTCAGCCGCGTGGGGCTTCCGCGCGTGGCCAACGCGATGGGGCTTACGGGTTACGAGCTCACCTACTTCGAGAAGATGGTCGAGTTCGGGAACGCGAAGAACGACACGAAGAAGAAGGCCGCATTCGCGGAACTCACCCGCATCGCCAGGGAGCAGAAGGCCCGCGTTATAGATTCCGACACGTTCGCCTACTACGATTCCGCCATCAACTCCATCATGCGCGAGCTCGCACCCCTGATGCCTGGCGCGCTCCCCAACGAGATGGCGAAGCGCATCAAGCACATCTACACCGCGCAGCAGGTGCGCGATTCGCTTGCGATGCTCACCCGCGCAAAGTTCCTCGAAGAGACCGGCGAGAACGTTTACCGCCAGACGCACAAGGCCATCACCGGCTCAACCGAGGCCATCCCGCTTGCGCTGCGCAGCATGAACCGCGAAATGACGGACCTCGCGAAAGAGGCCATCGACACGGTCGACGTGCGCGAAAGGAACATCTCGGGCGTCACCATGGGCGTAGACGCCTGGACGCTCGCGAGGATCAACGACGAAGTGAACAAGTGCCGCCGCCGCATCATCGCGCTTGCGAACAGCAGCCGGAAAATCGACCGCGTGTACCGTCTGAACTTGCAACTCTTCCCGCTTACGGACAATGTATAGGAGAATCGGCCATGATGAAACTCAAGATTGTAAGCACTTTCGCCCTGCTGGCCATGTTCGTAGCGATTGCCGCCTGCGGCAAAGACAACACCGCCGGTACCGACGAGCAGGCGAACTCCGTAACCGCCCTCGACAGCGCGCTTGCCGAATGGCTTGTAACCGATACGCTTGTCGCCCCCGAACCGCAATACCCGCCGGTTCACTCGTCATACGACCTCATCATTACGGATCCAGACAACCCGAACCGCAACCCGGGCGTAAAGGTGAAGAACGGGACGCTGTACAAAAATGTCGACACCGATTTCGAATCGCTCGCCTGCGGAACCGATTCTAACTGGTTCGCCTATTCCGTCAATGCAGGCGACACGCTGATACGGAAGTACCTCACCCTGCCGGATTCCCTGAGCGCGGATGATTTCGAAACGGACTGCATCGCCGAAGGAGGCTCGTTCAATACGGACACAACAAGCGAAGCCGCCGGCCAGCACCTCCACACCTGCGACCTGGAAACCGCCGGACACCTGTCGCAAGCTAGGCAGTACGTGGACCCGAACTGGAAAAAGTACGTAGAACTTATCGTCGGCATCTGCCGCGATTAAAACCATAAACCGTTAGGAGGAAACCTATGAACAACAACATCAAGACAATCATTTGCGGGCTCGCCGCGCTCGCGCTGTACGCCTGCTCAAGCGATAACGCATCGGCCCCGGAACAGGCGCTGTCGCAAGTACCTGACAACAACGACAAATACCAGCACGTACGCATCGATCCACCGGACCAAACGGATTCCATCCCCGAAAGCTGGCTGGAAGGCAACACGCTCAGCAAGGCTATCATGGTCGACCACCACTGCGTCGAGAGCCCCGACCATCCGGACAATCCCATGTGGTGCCTCCCTCCCAGGGTCCAATTGGAAACCGGGACGGTATCCGAATATTATTGGGGAAGTAGTGACCACATCAGCTGCGAAATGGTAGGGGATACCCTTACCTACAGCGGCTACATCTCCTCGGACGACAGCACCGTATCGAAAAGACTGAGCCGCAGCGCCATCGAACTCATTACCGATATCGCGATAGCATTCCGGGACTCCTGCGAAGCCGAGGGAGGGACATTCATCGACAACAACGAACGCGGCGTGGAATGCCTGGTCAAATTGAAACCCTGGGACTGCGAATCGTGCCCGGAAGGCATAAATCCCTTCTACAAAGACCCGTACTGGAGGCCTTTTGCCGAGATGGTCACCTCCCTCTGCAGAATTAGGCCGCAGATTACGCCTATGGACTAGTGTATAGATTAGTGTAAAAATCGGCGATTTTAGTTCAAAATCGCCATTTTTAGTAATTTTTGACATTAATTTATCTGTAAAGGACGGAAAAATTTTACATTCCGTCCTTTACACACAAGATGTGAATTGTTATATTTGGCCAAAAATGAACAACACCCCCCGCAATCCGGGGATACCCAAAAGAGGTTAAAATGGCAACCGTTATCCGTCTCGCTCGTTTCGGCAAGCGTCACAACCCCATCTACCGCGCCGTGGTCATCGACAGCCGCAAGGCCCGCGACGATAGCTTTATCGAACAGGTCGGCTTCTACAACCCGAACCTCAAGAAGCCGGAAATCCGCTTCGACCAGGAAAAGGTGATGAAGTGGCTCTCTGTTGGCGCCCAGCCGTCCGACACCGTCCGTAGCCTCCTCAAGAAGGTCGGCATCATGGACCTCTTCCACGAAGTGAAGGCCGGCCGCTCCATCGAAGGCAAGACCGCCACTCCGCGCGCCGACAAGGAAAAGAAGGCCAAGCTCGGCCCGAAGGCTCTCGCCAAGATCGAAGCCGAAAAGGCCGCCAAGGAAGCTGAAGCCGCCGCTGCTGCCGAAGCCGCTGCCGCTGCTGAAGCCCCGGCCGAACCCGCTGCCGAAGCATAATTCGACTTTATGTCAAAGGTCCCGCGCATTTCTGCACGGGACTTTTTTTAACCCTGCCTTAAGCGATCAGCCAAGAGCCTGTATGAACGTGATGGATCCTCGGCCTTTGGCCAAGGATGACACCCCACACCCCACATTTCACATTCCACATGTCTGAATCCGAAGAGTACATCACCGTCTGCCAGCTCATGCGCACGCATGGCGTGAAAGGTTATATCAAGGCCATGCCCTTGACCCACGACCTGAACCGCCACGAGAGCCTGGAGAAGGTGCGCCTCAAGAAGACGAACGGCGAGGAAGTGGACCTGGAAATCGAAGACTCCAAGCTCGCGAACACGCTGTGGCTCCTGAAATTCAAGGGCTACGACACGCCCGAGTCGCTGGTGCACTTTGTGAACGGCGACCTGATGATTCCCGAGTCCGAGAGGCTGCCCGCCCCCGAGGGCGAGTACTACGTTGACGACCTGGAAGGGTTCCGCGTGCACACCGAAGACGGCCGAGACATTGGCGAAGTGGTGAGCGTGGAAGAACTCCCGACCGTGAACGCGTTCGACATCAAGTTCGACGAATCGCACCAGGCCGAGTTCAGCAGCAAGCGCATCCTCGCCCCGTGGATTAAGGACTGCGTTGTAGAAATTGACGAAGACGGCGGGTTTATTGTTTGCAACGCGGACTACCTGCGCGCGCTTTGCCCCGAGGACCACAGTTCCGAGGCGCGCCCGGGTAATGGCGACGGGGAGGCATGATGGTCATTGACTGCATCACCATATTCCCCGAGATGTTCACCCCCATGAAGCAGTCCATCATGGGACGTGCGCAAGCCAAGGGCCTGCTCGAGTTCAACACCGTCTACCTGCGCGACTTCGCCATCAACGATTACGGCCAGGTGGACGACGTTCCCTACGGCGGCGAACCGGGCATGGTGCTCCGACCTGAACCGCTGGCCGGGGCCATCCGCAGCACGGGCGTAAAGCAGGACGGCGGCAAGGTCATCTACCTCACCGCCGACGGCGTGCCCTTCACGCACAAGATTGCCGAGGAGCTTTCCAAGGAAAACCACCTGGTGCTTGTGTGCGGGCACTACAAGGGTATCGACGACCGCATACGCCAGACCGAGGTCGACATGGAGATTTCCATAGGCGATTTCGTGGTGAGCGGTGGCGAACTGCCCGCGATGCTCCTGACCGACGCCGTGGTCCGGCTGATTGACGGGGCTCTCGGGAACCGCGAAAGCGGGGATACGGACTCCTTCGCCCAGGGCGTACTTGGGTGGCCGGTCTACACCCGACCGGAGGAATTCGAAGGCAAAAAGGTGCCCGAAGTGCTGCTTTCGGGCCATCACAAGAACATTTCCGAGTGGCGGAGGCAAGAATCGTTAAAAAGAACGCAGGAAAGACGCCCCGACATCTTTGAAAAACTGGAATTAAATACTAAATTTGGCGACAAATAAAAAGAGGTACACAATTATGTCCCTGAACATTGAAGCAATCCACAACGAAAACGTGAAGACCGACATTCCGGAATTCCGCGCCGGCGACACCGTTACCGTTAATGTCAAGGTTATTGAAGGCACCAAGGAACGTATCCAGCCGTTCAAGGGTGTTGTTATCCAGCAGAAGAACACTGGCATTTCCAAGACCGTTACCGTCCGCAAGATGTCCGGCGCCGTGGCCGTCGAACGTATCTTCCCGGTGAACTCCCCGCGCATCGACTCCATCGTGATCGACCGCAACGGTAAGGTCCGCCAGTCTCGCATCTACTACATGCGTAACCTCCGCGGCAAGGCCGCCCGTATCGACGAGCGCGAAGCCTAATTAGGGGTTAAGAGGGCTATTTCCCGATGATTACGGGGGATTCCCGCCAGCAAGTTATCCCGCCCACGCGTTCCCGCGTGAAGGCGGGTTTTGTTGTATACTCACCGGACTCCGGCAAGCGCAACATCATCATCCTCGACGAAGGCGAACTTGCCGCCATCGACCGCAACAACGGCATCAAGACGACTGTATTCAAGATGCACCCAGGCGACCTCGTGGGCGTGGCCGCCCTGCTGGAGCACGAGAACTTCCGCTACGCCATCGAGGCCACCGAAGATTCGACGATTACCGTGGTCACCGAGGAGTGCATGGAATCGGAGCTCAAGACGCTCCCCGTGTGGATGCTGGCCGTAATCCGCAGCCTCTCGTCCAAGACGCGCAAGCTTAAGGACGCGCTGCACCACACGCGCTGCGAGAACACGCTCAAGAGCCTCGCCGAATACTGCAGTCACCTGGAAGCCAAGAAGAAGTACCCCCTGAAGGATTTGGTTCACGAATTCCACTGGCTCACCAGGATTCCCTCTTCCGTAGTGAACGAAGAAATCAAGGCGCTGGCCCGCCGCAAGTTTTTGGTGCAGGAAGGTACCGGCGAAGACACGACCGTGTACGTTGTGAACACGCTATTGCTGCAGATATTCGTGGACTACCAGAACGCCACCGAACACGGCGTGAACTGGGAGCCCTTCACGCTGAGCCTCGCGCAAAAGCGCCTGCTTGTAAAGATATCGTCGGTGGACCAGTCCACGAGCATGGACGCGCCCGCCTGGATAGCCTTCTTTAAGGAGGCCAAGCTGCAGATAGACGTTACCGAATGGATCCGCATGCAGCAGTTCGGCTGGTTCAAGCCCGGCCGCGGCAACACGTTCTCGCCGAATACAGATAAAATAAAGTACTACCTCGCGGCGCTCCGCTACGAGACCAACATCCGGGGGGTGCTGTAATGCATATCGCTACCGGAGAATACGTTTGCCTGGAAGGCGACAAGGCGAATACGCTCTTCATTGTGAAGTCGGGAATGCTGGTCGGTTCCACCAAGGCCGACGCTGGCGCACCGCTGCAGAACTTTGGCCCCGGCAGCATCGTGGGCGAATTCAGCCTGCTCGAAAGCGAACCGCGCGACTTAACGCTCCGCGCCGCCGAGGATACCGAAATATTGGTAATCGAGCAGCACACATTGCAGGCCACCCTGGACAAGCACCCGGGCTGGCTCAAGTCCATATTGACCTTCCTTACCGCACGCAACCGCATTGCGCAAGAGAACAAGCGGAAGAACGACCTGATACAAGCGCTCCCCTCCCTGCTGTACATTTTCTCGGCGCACCTCAAGGAGACCGGCGCCGACTCCATTCCGCTCTCGCTGTTGCACAAGAAGATTCTCGCGCTCAACAACACGCCCGACGAAGAGACGGACAACCTTCTGAAATCGCTAGAATCGCTCGGACTGCTCAAGGTATGCGGCAGCGACGCCGACAAGAACGTGAAGGTGGAAAGCCTGCAGATTATTCCGCTGCTGTACGAAACGCTGCAGTACCGCGCGCTCAACCAGAAGGTGTCGCCGAACATTCTCTCGATGACGGAACAGATGGTGCTCACGACGTTCGTGAAGATTGCCCGCGAAAGCAACGTGCCGCTGCAGAACGGGCTGTGCACCATCACCACCGAGCAGCTCAAGGCCGAGGCGAAAAAGTCCATGCACGGGCTCACGCTCACCTCCAGGACCATCGCGCCGCTGGTCGAGAAAAAGCTATTGGAACCCTCCAGCGCGTTCGACATCCACGCCCCGCTGGAAAGCGTGAACTTCTTCTTCGCCGACTTCGAGAAAATCCTCGATTTGCTCGAGCTCAACCGCATATTCCCGCTGCTCGACAAGAGCCTGGTGTAGCGGATTTTCTATATTTCTACACGAAATAAACCTTCACCTTAAAACAAGGCAAACCATGAAACTTTCTGCACTTCTCGTGACCCTCTCTTCCATCGCCGCCTTCGCCCAGGATGCCGCACAGCCCGAACAGCCCAGCGCTCTCGCAAGCCTCATGCCGATCATCCTCCTCTTCGTGGTGATGTGGCTCTTCTTTATCCGCCCGAAGAACAAGGAAATGAAGAAAATGGAAGAAATGCGCAAGGCCCTCAAGAAGGGTGACAAGGTCATGACCGCCGCCGGCATCGTTGGCACCGTCACCAACATCGAGGAAGGCACCAACATCATTACGGTCCGCACCGCTTCCACCACGCTCATCGACTTCGAAAAGCAGGCTATCCTCCGCGTGATCAGCGCCGAAGCCAAGCCCGAAGAAAAGAAGTAAGGGACCTGGAACATGGCCATCCTCCCCATCCGCATTTACGGCGACCCGGTGCTCCGCAAAAAGAGCGAGCCCGTTAGAGAGATTACGCCCGAGCTCCGCGAACTCGCGAAAGACATGCTCGAAACCATGTACGACGCTCCGGGTTGCGGGCTTGCCGCTCCGCAAATCGGCAGGAATATCCGCCTGGTGGTTATAGACACGGCGATTCCCGGCGAGGAGGAGCCGCGCCCCTACATTATGTTCAACCCCGAATGGGAAGCCGAAGACGACGCCAAGCCCGCCGACTACGACGAAGGCTGCCTCTCGCTGCCGGAAATTTTCTGCAACGTGGTGCGCCCCGACAAGGTTTGCGTCCGTTTCTTCGACATCAACGGGGAACCGCAAGAGATTCACGACTGCGAAGGCCTCTTTGCACGCTGCATCCAGCACGAGACGGATCACCTGAACGGCGACCTCTTCGTGGACAAGATTTCGCAGGCCGACCGCACGCTCAACCAGTCTAAGCTCCGCAAGATGGCCAAGGACACGCAGGCCAAGCTGAAGAAGAGATAGTGAGTGTGCTCCGGGCGATTTAAAATCTGGCTCTGCCTGCTAGCGTTTTCGGCGATGTCTTTCGCCGACGACGATGGCTTTGATTTGCCCGACATGCCCAAGGCGGTGGAAAAGCCTGCTCAAGAGCCTTCTCAAGCGCCTGCTCAAGTGCCCGCGACTCCAGAAAAAAGCGCGGCGCCTGATACCGCCGACGAGGTCCCGCTGAACTTCGCCCCTATCGAAGCCACGAGCGTTTCCGGCACAGGTACCGCACCAAGCGCCGCGACGAAATCCTCGAGCGCCAAAGCGAACGTTTCAAGCGCCGCAGACACCACCATCCACGCGCAAAAAATCCCCGCGAACCTGAACCGCCCCGTACGCGTTGGCATATATGTTGACGAAAAGGAACTGTACGTAAAGCACGGCGGCGACGAGTTCCACATTACCGCGGCAAGCGGCAAGCTCAAGGTGGCCAAGGGCAAGTCCAAGCCCGAGACTGTTACCGCGAAGACGTTTACGCAGGCGGGCCGCTGCACCTCCATAGCGCCAAGCAAAAAGCAACTCGCCTACAGCTGCTACCCCGGCGAAATCAAGCTGACAGCCAAGGGCAACACGATTCTCGCGGTGAACAAGGTGGACGTGGAGCAGTACCTCCGCGGAGTCATCCCCTACGAAATCGGCAAGCTCGACAGCAGCCGATTCAGCGCGCTAGAAGCGCAGGCCGTTGCCGCGCGCACCTACGCCTACAAGCATTTTAACAGCCGCGACGCCATGGGGTTCGACATTTACGCCGACACCAAGGACCAGGTTTACAAAGGCCTCACGAGCGCCACCGCGCTTACCGACAGCGCCGTGAAGGGCACTGCCGGAATCGTGATGATGTACAACGGCGAGTTCATCATCGCCTACTACCATTCCACCTGCGGCGGCGAAACCGAGACGCTCGCCACGTGGGGACGCGAGAACCTCCCCTACCTGCAAAGCAAACCGGACCTGCGCCCCGACGGAACGCCCTGGTGCAGCGAATCGAGCTACTCGCAGTGGGAACGCAAGTTCAGCGAGAAAGAGACCGTGGCGCTGTTCAAGCAGAACGCCAAGGAAGTCAAGTCGAAAATCACGAACTTCAGCGAAGTGCGTTCCATATCCATATTGGACACGCTCCCGAGCGGGCGCATCCTCACGCTCGAAGTCGATACCGACAAGGGCGTATTCCAGGTTGTGGGCGACAAGGTGCGCTGGCTTTTCAAGAAGAACGGCAGCATTCTCCCCTCCAGCTTTTTCCGCATCGGCTACGACGACGGCGGATGGGTTATACGCGGTAAAGGGTTCGGGCACGGCGTAGGCATGTGCCAGATGGGCGTGCGCGCACGCGCTGCCGCGGGGCAAGACTTCGCGACCATCCTCACGCACTACTACCCGGGAATCATCCTGGAAAAATTCGTACGATGATTGCCGTTGTAAACCAGGGTTGCGCCGCGAATTTTGGCGACGGCGAAAAGATTGCAAGGATACTCTCGCAAAAAGACAGCGTACGCTTTGGATTCCCGGAGCAAGGTTCCAAGGATGTCCCGGACGAATTCTACTTGAACGTATGCACGGTCAAGGGCAATGCGGGCGCCATCAAGCTTTTGCGGCGCGTGATGGACGAATACCCCGGTTCCAAGATTTACATCACCGGATGCGCGCCGAAGGACTTGCGCGAAGAGATTGCGAGGATTACGGATAAAGTAATTTATACGAGTCGTGAGGAGATTACTGTTAGATTCCGGCTCGGGGGCCGGAATGACGCTGAATGCGGGGGCCGGAATGACGCAGAATGCGGAACCCGGAATGACGAGGATTGCGGAGCCCGGAATGACGAGGAGTGCGGAGCCCGGAATGACGAGGGACGTGATGGATCCTCGCGTAGCGAGGATGACGAAAGAGGGATGGCTACGCTGCGCGAGTCGCCCTACGTAGGAATTGTGAACATCGAGGAAGGTTGCTTGGATGCCTGCGCGTTCTGCAGCACGCACCTGGTGAAGGGACGCCTGCACAGCTATTCGCCGGAGATTATCGAGAGCCAGGTGCGGCAACTTACAAGCGACGGCTGCAAAGAAATCCAGCTGACCGGGCAAGACTGCGCCTGTTACGGATTCGACATAGGCACGAACCTTGCCGAACTCGTGCAGAGGATTCTGGCGCACGTTCCGGGAGACTACAAGATTCGCCTGGGCATGGGCAACCCGCGGCACATGGCACCGTACCTGGAAGCGCTCCTGGACTGCTTTGCCGACGAACGCCTGTACAAGTTCATCCACGTGCCCGTGCAGAGCGGAAGCGACCGAGTACTCCGGGCCATGAACCGCAGGCATACCGTAGAAGACTACTCCCGCGTAGCAGGCGCCATCGCAGAAAGGTTCGGCGACCTCTTCACGCTCAGTACCGACCTGATTGTCGGGCATCCGGGCGAGACGCAAGAAGACTTTGATTTAACGCTCAAGCTTCTCGAGAGCACGCGCCCGACGGTCGCGAACATCACCCGCTTTGTGGCACGCCCCGGGACTCCCGCCGCCCGCATGGAGGCAGGCGCATCGCCGGAGTACGCCCCCGTCGCCGATACCGTGAAACACGAGCGCTCGGCCGCCCTGGCCGCCGCATTCCAGCGCATTGCCACCGAGAACAACCGCAAGTGGGTGGGCACGCGCTGCACCGCCGTTACCGAGAAGCCCGGCTACCGCGAAGGGACTACCATCTGCCGCAACGCGGCGTACCGCCCCGTAGCCGTCCAAGGGAGCTTCCCCGCCGGCGTATCCCTTGACGTGCGCATCACCGGTGCCGAGCCGTTCGCGCTCCTCGCCGAAGTCCTGTAACCCCGACGACAAATCCCGCGACGCACTACGATAAACAAAAAAAGCCCCGCTCGTAGAGCGGGGCAAACTCTTGCAGTGCGAAGGGCTTACTTCTTGGGCTTTTCGCGGCGGTAGCCACGGCGGTAAGTTTCAGCAGAACGCATGTAAGGCATGGTCATGATGGTCGGGCTTGCACCGCTACTCATGTAGCAGTATTCGTACTGTTCCATCACGATGGCCACCTGGTAGATGTACGGGCCGGTAGCGAGCAGGCGACCGCTCTGGGCAACCGGGTACACCTTGATGTTGGCAAGCATGGCGCCCGTACCACCGTAAAGCGGATGTTCGGCGTCGCAGCCCGGCACAACCTTGCCTTCGCCATTATTACCAGCGGCGAGAGCCTTGTTGAAGTCTTCCCTCGTGACGCTCTTGTTGAACTGGTTCACGAAGTTGCCGAGGTGGTCGAACACGCGGATGTTCACGTGGAACGGCTGCGTAGTCGCGAAGGCGAAGCTCGTGCAGCTTTCGCTACTGGAGTTGCCCTTGGCGTCGCTACCGTCGTTAAAGCAGAGCGTCTGGTTGGTGCCCTGCATGGGGCCCGAAACGTTAGTCGCATTCACCGGGATGCCGTTCACGGAGGTCGGCACGGCACCGCCGAGGGACTTCATGAGGTCTTCGGCGTTATCGGAAGCCCAAGTAAGCGGGTTGGAACCAGGCACGGCCGGAATGGAGATGAGCACCATGTCGGCGGTCATGTCTTCCTTGAGGCCGTCGCTGCCAGCGAGCTTGCTAAGCTGTTCGGACTGCTGCGTAAAGTCAGGACGGGAAATACCCGGATCGTCCGGAATAATGTCCACAACAGCCACGGCGGTGTACTGGATGTCGGCCCAGTCTTCCTTCGGGTCGAAGCCTTCCACAGCCTTGCCCGTGGTAGACTTGATCTGGAACGGCATTTTCATCGTCCAACCGATCAACTGTTCCCATTCGGCAGAAGTGTAGCTACCGTCGTTACCGTCGTCGCGGAGGCCGTCGTCGTACATCACGTTGAACGCAATCTTGTCGCCACCGAGGAGGCCGCCAGAAATAACATTGCCAGCAGCGTCCCTGAGTTCACCGCTGAAGTTGTAGAGCATACCGTCGGAGCCCTTATCGGTCGGGCCGGTCATAGAGCTGACGTAGTAGCCATAGACGGCCGTAGACTTAGCACCGGTCACCGGATCGACTACTTCACGAATCACGAGGATGGAAGGAGCGCCGGAAGACTGCATCATTTCAACAGTCGTCGGGTCGAGAGCCGTGTTGAGGAACAAGCTGTTGGTGACAGAACCGTCTTCGTCCACCTTCACCACCGCTTCGCCCACAGCCGGCTGGCCGTAACGGGACTTGGCAAGTTCAGAAAGGGTGGAATGGATCTTCATGTTGGAGCCGTCCGTCTGGCGGTCGGCGTAGAAGAAGTGCAGATGGTGCCAGGAACCGTTCTTCCAGCCACCTGCCGGATCTAGGTCACAGTTTTCGTTGTCGCCCTTGTAGGTGGAAAGCGGTTCACCCTCATGGCAACCATGGTTGTTCATGGAGAGGAAGTCCATGTCGGCCTTACCCGGAGCAGCAAGGTGAGTACCACCGAGGTCCACAGCCAGCACGCCGTCCACGTAAATCCACATGTCGTCGTCGCCCGCGAATTCAAACACTTCGCCGGCACCCTTGTTGTACTTGAACTTGGCGTAGCCCATCATGGTGAAGCCGTAGTTGCGGAGATGGAGCATGCCGAGAGTCTGGTCGGACTTGGTAGCCGTTGCAGCCGCCAGAGGAGACCTCGGGCCACCGGCGCTCAGCCATGCCGTGCAAAGGGCGCTTGTAGACTTTTCAAGATAGTCGGTCTGGTTCGCGGCCCACTGGTAAGAGTAGGGCGGGCAGAAAATGGAGAGAGACTGCGGGCCGAACTGGCAGGGGAAGCCGTACGGGCATTCGCCACCGGTAAACTGGGCCTGCCAGGTATTGTTCGCGTCGACCACGTCGAGCGGGAAGTAACCACCGTTGTTCCAGTTGTAGTCGATTTCGAAGGTATTCTTGGTTCCGGCCACCAGCGGGAGCTGAAGAACCGTGTTCATACGGGCGTTGATGCCGAGCGGCTGGAACATGTTGCCGTTACCGTCGCGGTCGGCATACCACTGGTCAAAGTAGCCGTTGTCGCAAGCGGCGCGGAACCTGGTCATGATGGGTTCGTACATCATGTCTTCGCCGAGGTTGGCATCGAACGTGAGGAATCGGGAAGCCATACCGGGAGTCACGTACACAATCTGGGACCAGCTGTGCTGGTTACAGACCTTGCCGCTGCAAGATTTAGAGACGTCGTCCGTATTGGGGCCCCAGGTAGCGGTGGTGGCTTCGCTCGCACACAGTTCGTGCGCATAGCCACGCATGATCTTCAAGCCCTTCGGGTTCAGCTTGGCGTCCATGTGGCAATCCTTGAACTCGCCGTACCAGGTGTAGCCGGCCTGAGAGAGCTTCGACTGCAGGTAGTCGGGCAACGTGGAGATGGCGCCAGTAGCGGTGAGCGTCTGCTTGGGATAGCCGTCGGTACCGACCGGAATACCGTATTCCGGGGTCTGGCTGTTACCGCAAGCCCAGTCGACGTAGTTGTTACGGCGTGCCTGCCATTCGGCGTTATCGGCATAGCCCGGATACACCCACGACGCGAAGTTGTTTCTCTTGTAAATACTGTTGTAAGCTTCCTCCTGGAAGTTTTCAAAGTCGGGGTGCGTCACCTGGAAGTCACGCACGATAATATCGAGTTCGGCGCACTGCTTGGTCGGGTCCGACGTACAGTTAACCGTTCCCGCAAAGGCAAACGTAGAGCCGAAAGCAAGTCCGGCAATCAGGATCTGTTGTAGCTTCATATAGTCCAATCTCCGCCTGCATTTTCATGCAGGTCCATGTTCCAACATATACTACCTAAATATAAACCAAAATCCGATATTTCATCCTCCCCATTTGGTAAAAAACACTAAAAAAACACTTTTACCATTTTTCTGTGACGCAAAACAAGGGGTTTGAACAGACCTCGGGGCACGGTCACCCCCATTTTTGGGTACATTTGGGCCATGACAGCCGGAATTCTCTTCACAATCGCCATTTTTTTGCTCCTTTTGCGCATTTTCTACCTGCGCGTCAAGGCCAACGCCGCCAAGACAGAATCGTTCAAGCGGCTCGCCCCCAAAGACAAGATGGCGGTGCTCAAGGAGTGCCTGCTGAACAACCCCGCCGAGGGCAGCCTGCAGAACCTCAAGGAGTTCTGCGACTCCGTGAACGCACCCTTTGACGCCGACGGCTACCGCCCCTTTATCAAGGAGCAGCTGGAACTTGCCGACAGGAACGCGAACTACGTGGAATGCGACAAGCTGTACGTGAGGGAATGCGAATTCGTGGACCGCACCAAACCGCTGGAGTTCGCCGAAGCCGAGGCCGAGCGCCGCGACGGGAATGCGGAAGCGGCCATCGCGCGCACGCTCGAGGGCATCTCGAGGCTGTACTCCGACAAGGCCATCATCGAGGCGCTTACCGCGCTCGAGGCCGAATACCCCAGGGCGAAGGAACTGCGCGAAAAATACATCGCGCTCGCCGAAGCGTGCGATGCAAGCGGCGCCGACGAAAAGTCGCTCGAGGCATTGCGCAAGCAGCGCGACGCCTGGATGGACGAACTGCTAAAGCAGTAAGCTTTTCACGGATAAAAAAAACCTCCGCCGAAGCGGGGGGATTTGTAGGTTGTAGGTAGTAGGAAGGGTCATCCTTGGCCTGTCATCCTCCGAAGGAGGAACCATCACTTTTATACCTTCGCTAGTCCTACCCGCCGAGGAACAATCCGTCCTGTACAGTCTAGATGGCGGCTCGTTGGCCGCCATGACGTAAGGGGCAGCTCGGTAATGACCTCATTAGAACCAGCGCCAGGTGATGCCGAAGAGCACCATCGTCTTGTACTGGGCATCTTCGTCCTGGTCGATATCGTAGGCCATGTCGTAGCCAACCTGGAGTTCGATGAGCGGAGCAATCAGCACGGAGAGGAGGTTTTCCCACTTACCGTCGATTTCTTCAACACCTTCGAAGTTGCAGAAAGCCCACAGACGGCTCTTGAAGCTCACGATGTCGGAGAGGTTGTACTTGAATTCGGTGATGGATTCGAGACCCGGTTCGTCCTTGAACTTTTCGAACTTCTTGGTGTCCGGATCGTCGGCGTAGCCGTAGCCGTTGGAGATGGTCATGCGGTTAGCAAAACCGAGGCGCTGGCTGAACATGTCGTTCGGGATGTAGGCAAGACCTGCAACCTGAGTTTCGTAGGCGGGGTCCATGAAGCTGGAGACCGGCGTCTTGATTTCGTTGCCGTCTTCGTCTTCGGTGTATTCGTAACCGGCCATCATCTGGGTCTCGAAGCGGTTACCGACGTAGGGCTTGAGGACTTCGGTCATGTTGAAGTCGAGCATGGATTCCCAGAAGAGCTTGTCGGCGCTCTTGCGCTTGCCGAAGCCTTCGGTCCAAGTCTGGCCGAGGTCGATATCGACGAGGTTACGCCAGTTGGCGACCTTCCACTTACCCTGCACGTCGGCGTCGAACGTGACCATCCACGTGTAGTTGGACGTACCGTCCTGCTGCCAGTTGTGGAAGTTGTAGAAGTTGTACTTGACACCGGCGACCACGTCGGCGGTCCAGTTTTCGGGAAGAGCTCCTTCGAACATACCGCCTTCTGCCATGGCAGGAGCGGCAAAGGCACATGCAGTAGCGCACGCCATAATTAGAGATTTGAGTTTCATAACGGTCCTCTTTTTACGGCCTATGTCCAATCCATAAGCCCAGGTTATACGATATGTGAAATAATATAACAAAAAAAACGGAAAACAAGACAAGTTTTTCTATTATTGGATATATGCACCGATTTCCGCTGTCAAAAATGCTTTTCGCCTGCCTCATTTGCGGCATGTCCGCTTTCGCGGCCCCGGAAGGCGTCAACGATTCGCCCTGGCGAATCCGTGCGGGCGTTTCCATAGGGAGCCTGATTCCCATGTCGCCCGTGGTGGAACTCGGCTACAAGGCTATATACGCGCACGTTGAAGGCTTTGGTTCCAGGGCCGGCAAGAACGACTTTTGGAGCGGGGCTCGCGGTGGCGTTGGCTGGACTTTTTTCTGGAATCTCCCCTTCTCGTTCGAGGTGGGCGTAAACGGCGGTTACGAATTCGCCGAGGCCCCCAACAAGATGCACCAGGCCGTGAACGACGCAAACGGCGCTATAATACTTTACCCGTACAACTTCGTAGAGACTGCCGACATTTCGGCAGAAGCCCGCGTTCATTTGTACGGATTCTTCACGCAGGTTGGCTACCCCATTTACCACTTCATGGATCACGATGCCCCGACCATCAACTGGCGCGCCGGATATTTGGTGGAGTTTTGATTAATTGATAATGGATGATTGATAATTGATGATGAGGGGTGTCGGGTATGGAATGAAAAAATCCTCGGTTGAACCGAGGATTTTTTTGTGTTGCTAGATGGCGGGTCCGTCATTCCGGGCTTGACCCGGAACCGCCATGACGTTTAGACTACTTCTTCGGGAGCTTGACTTCCTTGCCGAAGTCGACGTTCGTCTTGTTGCCGAGCAACAGGGCGCGAGTCTTGAGCGGCAGGCCGAAGCAGCGGATGAAGCCCGTGGCGTCCTTCTGGTCGTACATGTCCACATCGGTGAATCCACCGAGGCCCATGTCGTAGAGGCTGTAGGGGCTCTTGATGCCGGCCGGGATGATGTTGCCCTTGTAGAGCTTGAGGGTCACGTCACCGGTAACAACCTTGTTGACTTCGTTGAAGAAGGCGTCCATAGCCTGGCGGAGCGGAGTGAACCACTGGCCATTGTACACGAGGTTCGCGTACGTCATGGACATCTTCTGGGCTTCGAACAAGGTTTCCTTGTCGAGCACGAGCTGCTGCAGGCATTCGTGAGCCTTGTACAGGAGCGTGCCACCCGGAGTTTCGTACACGCCGCGGCTCTTGAGGCCGACGAGGCGGTTTTCGACGATGTCCAACAGGCCGCAAGCATTCTTGCCACCAATCTTGTTCAAGTATTCGAGGAGTTCAACGGCGCCCATCTTCTTGCCGTCGATAGCCACCGGATTACCCTTTTCGAAGGTAATCGTCACGTGGTCGGCCTTGTTCGGGGCCTTTTCGTACGTGGCGGTGTGCTTGAGGAATTCGTATTTGTGTTCCTGTTCCGGGAATTCCAGAACGCCACCTTCGTGAGAGAGGTGCCACAGGTTGCCGTCTTCGGAGTAGATCTTCTTCTTGCTGATGCCGTTCAGCGGAATCTTGTGAGCGGCAGCGTAGTCGATAGCGTCTTCGCGGCTGTGGAACGTCCACTTCGGGTCCTTCCACGGAGCGATGATCTGGAGCTTCGGGTTCAGGGCGGCGTAGGTCAGTTCGAAACGGACCTGGTCGTTACCCTTACCGGTAGCGCCGTGAGCAACAGCGTAAGCGCCTTCCTTCTCGGCGATCTTCACCTGGTACTTGGCGATGAGCGGACGGGCGAAAGAGGTACCAAGGAGGTACGTGCCTTCGTACTTTGCACCGGCGCGAACGGTCGGCCAAACGTAGTCTTCAAGGAATTCCTTCTTGAGGTCGAGAACGTAGCACTTGCTGGCGCCGGTCTTGAGGGCCTTGTCTTCGAGGGCCTTGGCATCCGGGAAGTCGTTCTGACCGAGGTCGGCGGCGAAAGCGATCACTTCGCAATCGTAGTTTTCCTTGAGCCAGGGGATGATGATGGAAGTATCGAGTCCACCGCTATAGGCGAGGACCACTTTTTTCTTGGATTCTTTCTTAGCCATTTTGAATGTCCTTTAGGAAAATTTTAGACGATACAAATATAGTATTTCAAATGCCGACTTGCAGCCCCAGGAACCCAGTAGACGCCCAGTCGGGCACTCCCCTGTTGAAGTAGCGCTGGAACGAAGCCTCCACCGAAATCCACAGCGAGGCAAGCGTGCGGTTTGCCCAGGGCCACACATCCTTGAGGCTGAAGGCGAAGCCCGGCGAGAGCGTAAGCAGGTGCGCTCCCGAAAAGTTGTATTCGTACAAGAAGTCTCCCGTAACGCCAAAGAGCCGGGTGAACCTCCAGCCCACGCCAAGTTCCACACCGCCCGAGAACCCGTCGAGCGAGAACAGCTTTTCGCAGTCTTCCAGGTATTTCACGGAGTCCTTCGCGTGCCCGGGGCGCCACCATTCGTCGTCGCGGTTGTCCCACTCGTCGCGGAACTCATCGATGTCGGTAGTCTCGAGGCCGAGCACCGGCGAAAGGAATACGTCGAACGACTTGTACTGGAAGTGCCCGCGCACATCCATCCTGTAGCGCTGATACAGCACCATCACGTCGGAGTCGAGGTCGCCGCCAAAAAAGTGCACGTCTATACCGGCACTCACCCACTTGGAATAGTAGTACTCGAGCTGCCCTTGCCACACGCCCAGGCAGTCGCAGTCGTGCGAAGGCTTGTACACGCCGCCGCCCACACCCACGGAAATACCCTTACCGAGGTAAGCCGACTGACGCGGCAACGGGATGTTCGGAAACGACGCGGAATCTTGCGGTACAGCCACAGCGGCCTCGGCTGCAAAAGCCGAGAGCACCATACAGCAAATCCACAAGGCGATACTCCTCATGCTCCACAATATAGATACTCCCCGACAATAAAACCACTCCCCCACCAAAAAAGCCCCCGCGACAAGCGGAGGCGATTTAATACAAGCGGAAACTATCCGCGCGCTCTTAGTAAGTCCCGAGCAGGCTTCTAACCTTTTCCATCATAGCCTTGGACTTCACGCGGGCCTTCTCCTTGCCGTACGCGAGAATCTTGTCGATTTCTTCGGTGTGGTTAAGCAGGTAGAAGTACTTCTCGCGGGCTGCGCCCAGGTGTTCCTCGAGAACGTTCTGGAGTTCCTGCTTGGCGTGGCCCCAGCCCATGCCGCCAGCGCGGTAGCGGGCAGCGAGCGCCTCGGTCTGTTCCGGCGTGGCAAACAGCTTGTACAGCTTGAACACGTTGCAGGTCTCGGGATCCTTCGGTTCCTCGATGCCCTGGGAGTTCGTCACGATCTTGCCAATCTTCTTCTTCAAGGCCTTGCTCTCGAGGAAGATGTCGATGACGTTGTCGTACGACTTGCTCATCTTGCGGCCGTCAAGGCCCGGGATAATGCCCGTGGTTTCTTGGAACACCGGTTCCGGGATGGTGAACACGTCTTCGCCAAAGTGCTTGTTGAACTTGATGGCGATGTCGCGTGCGAATTCCACGTGCTGCTTCTGGTCCTTGCCCACGGGCACGATGTCGGCGCTGAACATCAAGATGTCGGCGTCCATCAGGCAGGGGTAGCAGTAGAGACCCATGTTCACGTTGGCATCCGGGTCCTCGCCGGCGGCTTCGTTCTTCGCAACCTTGTCCTTGTAGGCGTGGGCACGGTTCATAAATCCCTTCGGCGTAAAGCAGCTCAAAGCCCAGCTGAGCTCGAAGATTTCGGGAATGTCGCTCTGCTTGTAGAACAGGCCCTCTTCGGGGTTCAGGCCAAGCGCAAGCCACGTGGCCGCAATCTTGTAGATGTTCGCACGCATCTCGGCACCGTTCTGCACGGTAGTGAGGGCGTGGTAGTCGGCGATAAAATAGACCGTATCGTAGGTCTTCGAAAGTTCAAGGGCCGGGCGGATGGCGCCCAGGTAGTTGCCTAAATGCGGCGTGCCGGTGGGCTTGATGCCCGTAAGGGATATCTTTTTCATGGGCGCAAATATAGAAAATGCCGAAAACGTTGCAGATTGTAAAAAACTTTTTATTGACAACCCATCCATGCGCATAAGCCAAAGCAGGGGTATTTCGGGCCCGCCATACATTAGATTATAACATGAACGACAGTCCATGGAGTCGTTCAGGGAAAAAAGGAGTACAAATGAGCATTAGAAAACCCCAAATTCTTACGGCAGCGTGCCTAATGGCGTTCTGCGGGCTAGCGTCCGCCTACACCGTCTCGGGCAGCGTCTCCGATGAACAGGGCCAGGCCCTCCAGGGCGTCGCCGTGAACCTCGTGAAAGAGGGCAAATCCACAACCACCGACGACCAGGGCAAATTCACCATCCACGAGGAAGAGACGATTGGCCTCAACGCCACCAGGAATACCGTAGGCTTCATTGGCATAAGCAACGGCATCCTCTCGTACTCGCAGAGCAGCGGCGCTCCCGTGCAGGTGAAGATTTACGACCCGCTCGGGAACCAGGTTTTCAAGAAGACTTTGCAGGGCTCGGGCACCTACGACCTGAGCAGCGCGGTGAAAGCACGCGGCACCTACTTTGCGCAAGTCTCGGTAGGCAACGCCAAGCAGAACTTCAAGTTCACGCGCAACAGCACCCTCGCCAAAGAAGTGCAGCAGGGCGAAACCATCCGCTTCGTGGCCGAAGGTTTCGACACGCTCACCGTACCGCTCGGTACTCTCGATACCACGCTCGACGTTAAACTCGTAAAGACCGCGCCGCAGTTCAAGTTCGGCTACGCGCTCAAGAACGACCCCACGCCCAGCAAGGGCTGCGGCTCCAATTCCAAGTTGCAAAAGGTCAAGAGCGTTGAGAACGGCGACCAGTTCCAGATTCGGGTAGGCAGCGACAACCGCACCTACTTTGTTACCCTGCCCAAGAACTACGACAACAAAAAGCCGCACAAGGTGCTATTCGCGCTGCACTGCTACGGCAGCAACGGCGAAGACTTTGTGCACCACAATCCCGACTACGACCATCCCACGCCTTACTACGGCCAACAGGTGCTCGACAAGAACGGCGACTACATCTTTGTCTCTCTCGATGCGATTGGCGGCCTGTGGAACAAGGGCCAGCCCGACCACGACTTTTTCGCCCAGACGCTCACCACCTTGAACGAAAACTACTGCATCGACACGAGCCGCGTGTTCATCACCGGGTTCAGCTACGGAGCCATGTTCAGCTACTCGCTTATGCAAGACATGCAGAGCCGAGTCCGCGCAGCGGCCACCTACGCCGTGGCCGACTACAACATCTGGCTGCCCGAAGGCAACAACATGAAGAACCTGCCGATTGCTTGGATGAATGTCCATGGCAAGAATGACGGTCGCTGCGACTACAATCGCGCCAAGACCAGCGCCCTCCCGCGCATTCTCAAGCGTAACGGCAAGGCCGACGCGAACGGAGACTTCACCGACGCCAGCAGCGAAAAGCCCGAAGAAGTCAACGGCAACACCGGCCACGTGTGCTACGACTTCAAGAACGTGGACGAACGCTTCCCCGTCAAGTGGTGCAGCTGGCCGGGAGACCACCAGTGGACCGCCCACGACACCGGTAACATGGGCGTGGGTTGGAACTGGGAAAGCACCTGGGTTCCTGAAGAAGTCCACAAGTTCTTCGAGCAGTTCTAGTTTTTAATCTCCATAACCAACCCCCAAGGTCCGCCGGTTTTCGGCGGGCCTTTTTTTGGGAATTTCTAGAAATTTTCAAAAAATTATTGTATTTTAATGTATCATGATTTTTGGGAAGGAGGCTAGATGAAAAAGATCTTGCTCGCTCAGGCACTCATTGTGCCATTCACGCTCTTGCTCGGCGCTTGCGGCGACGACGGGAGTTCCACCGACAGTAACGAAACTGCTTCTTGCACCGTTTTTGAAAGCGGCGAGAACGCATACACCATCAAGTGCCCCGACGGCACGGAAGTCGTGATACACGACGGTGCCAACGGCGAAAACGGCAAGAACGGGTCCGATGGCAAGAACGGCGCGGACGGCTCCGACGGAAAGAACGGCGCAGACGGTACCGACGGTAAAAACGGCACGGACGGTACCGACGGAAAGAACGGCACGGACGGTACCGATGGCAAGAACGGCACGGACGGGAAGAACGGTTCCGTGAAGGACTCCATCCCGGTCAAGACGAGCTGCACCATCGTAGACGAAGTCGACAGCACCTACACCATCAAGTGCCCCGACGGCACCAGGGCCACTATCACCGGCAATACAAGAGTGAAAAGCTATTTTGAGCCGTATGGTTTCATAGGCCAAGTAAACATCTCGCAATTCCGCACCGAAATGGTTACCGTCGAGGTATGCACCTACGAAAAAAACTTGGAAAACGTATACGTAAAAATCTACAGTGACTCCGACACGGCCGGAATCACCCTGAAAACGGACTCGACCGGCCCGCAACACCCGAACCCCGAAGTTTATGACCGCTACGGAACGTGGTTCTACGTAACGGAAGGCAAGAGCCAGGGCCACCTGCTCCACGCCATCCCGGGCGACTCCATTCACATGGCCTACATAGGGAAAACCGACAAGATCTACACCAAGGCCTTTTTCTGGAATCCGGCATCGCTCCCGGACCTCGCCACGATTACCTTCAACAAAGATCTGCTCTACGGCGAAAAGCACGACATATACGTGACGCTCACAGACGCAAGCCTCACCGCCGACTCGGTCAACCTGCCGTTAACCATCGCCAGCAAGGAGCACTCGGTAACCCTGAAGGGCGGGCCGGGCATTTATTCCGGGCAGTTCACCATCACCACATCGAGCGGCGATGCCGGGAAGAACACATTTGTAGTAAGCGACACGGCAACGATAATCGCCCATTACGACGACAAGTCCGCCAAGATGACAGTCTCCGACACTTGCGTGTGGAGGCAAAAGACAAAGGCGTCATTAGTATTTGGCTCCGGCGACGTCATGGCGGTCTACGACGGTTCCGTGATTTTCGTACGCCTCTACGACAACAACGTCCCGTACTGGGATGGTGTCATCCCCGTAATCCATATAAAGAACGAGCTCACGGGAGACACGCTCAACCTTATCACCAACGAGAGCTACGAGCGTTTCTCGGCCTACTTCTATGTTAGCCCGGAAAAAGCGAAAGGCGTAATGTGGATTCCCGACACAACGTACATTACAGCATCGTACTACGACGAAACGTACAAGGAATTGATTACCCAGCGCATGCTCGTCTACCCCTCGCGCCAGAGCCCCTACAAGCCCTACTCTATCAAGTTCAACGCCACGGAATACGAAGGATTCAACAGCATGGCGACGGTCACCTACACCAACACGAAAGACCGTACGTTCCTCACTACGTTCAAGGTGACTTCCACCTCCGACACGGCGGGTTACCTGTTCTCGAGCGAGATTGTCGACAACAACATGCTCAGGCAGTCGATCAGGTTCACCAAGGATAAGTCCGGCGACGGCAAGCTCCATGTAGAACATGGCGACATCATCAAAATCTTGTACACGAGCCCGTCGGGCGACACGGCCTTTGCCACGGCCCAATGGAAGGCCGGGCTTGACGCCGACACCGAAGGACTCCCGTGCAAAACGGACAGCACCGCACTGTTCAGCGGTAAGTACGACTCCACGCAAAAATACGTATGCGACGGCGGCAAGTTCCGCAAGGCCACGGCATTCGAAATCTACCTGGAAAAGGCTTGTGTAAAAAGCAGCATCGGCAAAACCGTCTCCAACGCATCCATGGACTACGTTTGCACGGAAGATGGTTTCGACGTAAAGTACGGCGAGCTGCCAGACTCGCGCGACGGCACCAAGTACAAGACCGTGCGCGTTGGCGAACAGACCTGGATGGCCGAAAACCTCAACTACAGCGACGACTCGTTCGAGAGCCTGTGCTACGACAACGACCCGAACGAATGCAAGAAAAACGGACGCCTGTACACCTGGACCGTGGCCATGCGTATCGAGGAATCGTACAGCGCCGAGTTGTACCGGGACGAAGACACTACCACAGTCAAGGGAATCTGCCCCTCCGGGAGCCGCCTGCCCTCGAAAGCGGAATGGGACACGTTGCTCGAGAGCGGTGTATTGTTTATCGAGAGCAGCGCATTGAGCGGCAACTTCTGGGGCCTCGGCATTACCCCCAGCGGCTACCAGATTTCGGGATCCTTCACCGGGAAAGGCACTCACGCGGCATTCTGGACAGCTTCCGAAACCGCTGCGGCCACCAGCTACGGAGCATTCTATAACGGGTACACCCGCCAGCCGCAGACTACGTCGAAAACAGCCGCGCTCTCCGTCCGCTGTATTCTGAACTAAGCCTTTTCGAGGGCCTTCACCACTTCCACGTCGGCAGGGAGCCAGTCAACGCCGCGGAGTTCGGCGGGGCCAAGCCACTTGGCAGCCTCGTGTTCCAAGAGTTCGGGAGCCTTGCCGCCCGCGATGGTGCAGTAAAAGCAGTGCATGGTCAGGTGGAAGGCCGGATAGTCGTAATCCACGGTGCAGATAAACTCGCCAACGCTCACGTCGATGGCGAGTTCTTCTTTTAGCTCGCGGGCAAGCGCCTGCTGCGGAGTTTCGCCGGGCTCCATCTTTCCGCCCGGGAATTCCCAGAAGTCCTTGAAATCGCCATAGCCGCGCTGCGTGGCGAAAACCCTCTCGCCGTCCTTGATAACGCCTGCCACTACCTCTATCGACTTCATGGGGCGAAATGTAGAATTTTTCTATATTTGCGACCGAATAAGAGGGATGCATATGAAAAAGTTTATCACGCTGGTTCTCGCCTTGTTCCTTGCAACAGCCGCATTCGCAGAAGGGTATGCCGCTTCGGAGAAAATTACGCAACAAGTTCTGGCGGGCAGCCTCACCCAGACCGTGTACGCGGGCGAAGAAATTGCACCCATCAAGATTCTATATGGCGAAATAGATGAAACCAAGCACCAATCGGGCGGCATTTCCGAACTTGGCCTGACTGAAAAATGGACGGGCCCCGTCTGTGAAATTTCCGGGCAAATCAAAAGCAATCTTGTCGCGCAGACGGTAACGGTCTACATCTTGGTCGAAGACGACGAGGGCAAGTTCGCGAAGACGGAACTCTCATTCGAGGTGAAGGAGAGGCCGTTCCTGTTTGCCCTGGACGAAACTGGCGGCAAAATGAACCAGAGCGTCAAGGCCGGCGAGACCATCGAGCCCATCGTTTTCAATTATAATGCGATTGAGGAATTCAAGGTGAGCGAACTCGTGCCCGGGCTCGATGTATTCTTTGATGAAGAAGACCATACTATAGCAATAACCGGCACCGTGGATGCAGCGGTCGAGTCCGGCGATTACGACTACACGGTTACCGTCAAAGACAAGGACTCGAAAGAACATTCCCTGTCCGGCACCATCTCCGTGGAAGGGCTCTCGAACATTACAAAAATAATAGTCGTCGAAAATGAAACGCAGAAGGTCGCGCCTGGCGGCAGCCTCAAGCCGATTGTACTCCATTTTTCGAACGTCAAGTTCACCGAGGACATGAGAAATTTCAAGTTCGAACAAACTTTGCCCGGCTCGCTTTCCATAAGCGTAGACGACAATATTATGACTATAGACGGAAAGGTCGATGCAAGAACGAAAGACGGTTTGTACTCGATAAAAGTTATCGCGAAGGGCGAACAGAACAACGACACCGCCTTTGCGGCCGTCGAAGTGGTTTCCAACGCGAATTCCAGTTCCAGCAGCGCAAGCGCGACGTCGAGTTCTAGCAGCGCAAGCGTAAGCTCCAGCAGCTCCGCCGGGCAGTCCAGCTCCAGCAGCGCAAGCGCAAAGTCCAGCGACTCGAAGTCTTCAAGCAGTTCCGCGGGGTCCAGCAGCTCTGCCGAATCCGGCAAGAGTTCTTCGAGCAAGAAGAGCGACCGGATTGTGGCCGAGACGATGACCGGCGCGAAATTCGGCTATGCAAACAACACCCTGACCGTCGCGTTACCGGCATTTTCGATGGTGCGCGTGCAGGTGTTCGACTTGACAGGACACTTGGTTGAATCCCTCGCAGAACCTGTTTCGGGCTCCAGGAGCTTCAGCCTCGCCCACTTGAACAGCGGCAGCTACCTCGTGCGCGTAGAAAGCAACCGCCAAGCGCATACGGCAAAAATCACCGTGAAGTAAGCAGACGTTCCAAAAAGGAACTTATAGACAAAATAAAGGGGGTGCAGAATGTTTAGGAGAATTCTTGGGGGTGTGATTTCGGCCTTGTTACTTGGCCTTATCGCCTGCTCCGATGGCAGTCCGTCGCAATCTGAAACTTGGGAACCTCCGGTTCCTAGCGAAGGCAGCTCCTCTGACGGTGGCGTAATCTCGTCATCTTCGAGTGGCGCGGTCAAAACGGCCCGCTACAACTTGTGGGACCCGGCTATAGACTATAAAGTCAATACGGGAAACGATAGCACGGGCTATTGGCAAACCTTTGGCGACAACTTGTTTGGTCTTCAGGGCGATTCGAAGATTATTTTCCCAGTTGAACTCGAAAAATCATCAACTCCTTTGGCTTCAGTCTTTAAACATTGCGATGGTCTATGTGGGTCGATTGAACCCGATTATTTAATGCTCAAGCCCTGGGCCGGTATTGAAATCCCGCTTGCCAAAGATGGCGCTACGGCAGATATCTCATCTTGGGGAGGAATCTGTATCACTTACGAATCTGATTATTTGATAGACGTTTATTTAAAGGTCCTGGTCGATGGATTTGATTCCAATAGCATTACGACGCCGTTCGAAGCTTATCCTATGGGATCTCTAAGGATAACAACGTTAGGTAATTCTCCTGCACCTACACTTCATAATATGTACAAGATTGACGATGTTGAAACTGTATGTGCAAAATGGAACAGCTTTCATGTCAGTGGTTGGGCGGAAAATGGAGAATCCTCTAAGATTAGCAAAATTTATACTGGAGATGAGGCTGCAAAGGAAGTCCAGTCTATCATGTTTAGGATTCAAAGCGATGGCGACGATGATAAGAAAACTTTCAATATCAGAGGAATCAGTACTTACGATTCGAAATATTCTAAGTATGATTGGATAATACCCGATGATGAAATTACTGTAAAATTTCCCAAAGACGATTCCTTGACCTGCCTGTGGAAAGGGGGCTTGGGAGATCCCCTTGTGAAAACGGGCTTTAATGATCGTGACGAATACGCGGGTATGCTGGTGCCTTTTGATGCTTCTCCTGCAAACTCATACGCTAATATTGATTTCCCATCGTATCCGTCGATGGAGTATGGCCCTGATATGTATGCGAACATTATTTGGGACTGTGCCGGTTTTTGTGGAACGATGGATATTGATTTGGATGGCTCTGAATATGCTGTTGGCGGAATCTCGTTTAACATTGCTGGATTTTCTGATGAAGATGAGCCTGTTTTTGAAGATATTCAAAACTGGGGCGGTGTTTGCGTCACATACTATACCGAAAAGGATGCTTACCTGAACTTTGTTGTAAAAGATATTCCTTACGAGAATTCTCCCAAGGTCGCACTGCCAATGTCCAGTGGACTTGTTGAAAAATGCTTTACATGGAATGAAATTGCGCCGAGTGACCCCAATATGGGGCGTGCGGTAGGTGCGATCCAGTTTGCTGTAAAGGGTACTGTAGATTATGAAAAATTCAGATTTAATCTGGCAGCTATTGGTAAATATTCCGCCAATGGAGCTTGCTCTATTGAAACGCCGTTATTTCTCCGAAAAGTTCGTCTTCGGCATGGATTCGCAGCAGTTCAAGTATCGATACGACCAAGCACCGTAAACTTTATATTGAAGAACAGTGTACATTGCTCACGGATCTGTGGAATTTCGTTGGCTATGTTAATACCGATTATAATTGGTCTGGAAATGATCACGCTGGACGTTGGTATAGAATTGAAGATACAAGTGACGTAAATAAGTCGAGCTTTACGCAACCTTTGACGGGTAAAGATTCCATATATTTGGAAGAAAATGGTGGCGTTGAATTCCCTGATTCTTGTGCTGGAGGCGCGCGCACCGGTTTGTACGATGGCGTGTGTGGAATAGCTGAATTCAAGGATGATTATTTTGCGGGACTCGGATTCTATGTAGCCGGATTTGATCATTATGACAGCACTTTGCTTAGCGGCGATGTGAAAGAATCTTGGGGCGGCATTTGCGTGACTTATGCTAGTGAGGCCGATATGGATGTCGTGATGAATAGTAGTGGCATTCATGATGTTAGTCAGTTGCCCAAACAGCCTAAGGTGACGCTATCCAAGAGCTCTGAGGTAGTGACACGTTGCTTGACGTGGGATGAATTTAAGTCAGACGACGGCAAACTCGTTGATCCGAAAAATCTGACGACTGTGAACTTTGTTGTTTACGGGGAAAAAGGAACCCGGAAAAAAATCAATATTCATGGACTCGGCAAGTATTCAACTTATGCGGAATACGATTTTAGCTTAAAGTGTCCTATAGAAGAACATTTTGTCACTGAATAATACCACCCTTTCTGGTGCATAGGGCAATATACAAAATTTTTCGCTTTCTAATTCTGCAATAGGTTGTTGACAGATTATTTTCCATAATCTATATTATTCCCCATAGTTCGATAATCCTCGCGACAGTCGACATAGACCATTCGGTCCGTACGTGCATTCGCGGCGAGGCCCATCAACCTTCTTGTTGATGTTGTTGGATAGCTGGCAGGAACACGACCTGCTCGAGTGTGTGGCGAAAGCCGCGCCAAGTAACGCCGGGGAAAGCCCCCGCCAACAGCACTGCAAGAGCATCCCATCAAATACAAATAGCAAAGGCAAAAAAGTACGCCGTGATTGTCGGCGTGTTTGTGATGTTATTTCACTATCGAGAATGCATGATAGCATAAACGATAAGATAAAGAAAGGTGAGAAAAATGAACGAATGCATAAAAGATGAAATAAGATCGCTGCTGAATGACTTGGAAAGCGATCGTGTTGAGCGGACCATATCGACCACGAACACAGACAAGTTTGGTCAAGTTATCTGCGCGTTTGCAAACGACTTGCCGAACCACCAGATGCCGGGGTACCTCTTCTTGGGAGTACAGGACAACGGCGAAGTGCAAGGTGTTGACGTAACGGACGACTTGCTGAAAAATCTGGCGGCAATCCGTACAGATGGCAACATTCAGCCGCAGCCATCTATGATCGTCGAAAAAGTTTCTATGGAAGAAGGCGAGATTGTCATGGTAAAAGTGGACCCGTCGGTATTTCCTCCCGTCAGATACAAAGGGCGAATCTGGATTCGTACAGGCCCGCGTAGGGGCGTGGCCAACGAGAACGACGAACATATCCTTATGGAAAAACGCCGAGCCAATGTAAAATCGTTTGATTCGTCGCCTTGCTTGAATGCGACGTTAGACGATTTGGATTTACGTCTGTTCAAGCATTACTTTTTGCCCAAGGCCATGTCGGATGAAGAACTCGAAGCAGACAACAAGGTAAACCGCGATGTAAGATACCAGTTGAGCGCGTTCGGCTTTTTTGATATGATTCACAACTGCCCGACCAATGCTGGAATGCTGTTTTTTGGAAACAACCTGCGAAGATTTATTCCGGGAGCCTACATTCAATACGTACGTTTTGCCGGCAAGGATCGTTCCGGGGACATTTTGACAGAACATGAGTTCAAGGGAAACCTCTGTACGGCTCTGCCAGAACTCGACACATTCATCAAGACGACCATTGCAAACCGGCGCCCCATACCTGTCAGCGCTTTGCGAGAGGAATCCGTGGTGGATTACCCCGATTGGGCGACTCGTGAGTTGCTGATGAACGCAATTTGCCATAGGGATTACACCTCGCATGGCCCTATACAGTTTTACCAGTTCGATGATCGGATTGAAATAATGAATCATGGTGGCCTGTATGGCCGTGCGAACGAAGAAAACTTCCCGAATGTGAACGATTACCGCAATATCGTGGTTGCCGAGGCAATGAAGGTTCTTGGATTTGTCAACCGTCATAGCCGCGGTGTATTGAGGGTGCAGAAAGAGCTGGTCGCCAACGAAAACGGGGAGGCAATTTACGATTTTGGTTACCAAACAGCGGTCTTGGTATGCGAAAAAAGGTCACCATTAGGGGACCGAATGACTGCCGCTGCAATTGCCAATGGCTATTTGACCGAAAATGACAAAATTCAACAGAAATCAGCGATTTTGAACGAAAAACCGTCAAAAAAACCGTCAAAAAAACCGTCAAAAAAAGCGTCAAATGTGAAGGTGCCTGTATTCCCGTCGAAAATAGTGGAGGACGTTTTCAAAGCATTAAAACTCAATCCGAAAGCGAAGTATTCTTGGCTTATCGATAATCTTGGCGTGAGCGAAAGTACTGTATTACGGGCCATAAACGACCTGAAAGAACTCGGCTACATCAATTCCGAACATTCCAAGGTAAAAGGCGTTTGGCAGTTGCTGAAATAAAAACCATTAACCAAAAGTGAGGAAAAAATGGACTATACATTTACAGAAAAAGAAACCGAAATGATGTTCAATTGGGGCTATACCTCCGAAATAGAGCATGGTTTCGAAGCTGAAGAACAAAAATTGTACGATAAGTTGGAACGGATCTTTACTCCGTTGCAAAAAGAGAAAAGTGAATCTCGTAAGATTGTAGAATTTTTTGAAGAAATATGCGATACATATAAGGGAGTGTCATATTCTTTGCGAATTCCTGGGGGCAATTGTATAAGATTCGTTGATATTGATAAGGATCTTTGCTTTGACACGAAGAAAACGAAATACACGGATGTGGTGCTTGAGGTGTCAAAAATGATAAATAAGTTGAAGTTGAAAAAACGTGAGGGGAAATGAAGAGCCTGAGTCCCCGGTCGGGGCGCCCGCGCACAGAAGGAGGCCACACACCATGTTCACCGCGATACTCGCATGGGTCAAGAGCGCAAAGGCGTTCCTGAAGGTCCAGAGCGGCACCGGCGACAACCTGCTCGAAGAAGACATTCGGGAAGGGTTCAGCGACTATTGCCTGTGGTCCACGTTCCGGCCGGAATGCATCGACACCGACGGCGAGCTGGACATGGAATGCCTGGACAGCGGCATGGTCCTGTTCAGGGAAAACTGCACCCCGCAAGCGGCGCTGGAATCGAGCTACCAGCAAGCCTTCGGCAAGGACTTCGACAGAAACGACGTCATAATCCTGATGCGCGGGAATGACGAACAGCCTTGATTTCGGCTTCGATTTCCTCCTCGCTCATCCCGGCGGTTCCGTTCTTGTGAGCCTCTTCGTTGAGCGCATACAAGGCTTGCATCAGTCGACTGCTATCTTGCGCAGTGGTAGAAGGAATTTCGTTCACATCGAATGGCAACCCTTTCTCAATGATCGCCCGCTTGAAGAAAATGCGGACTGCGGTCGGAATGTCCATCCCGAGCCTTTCAAACAGGTCGCTCACCTCGTTCTTGAGATTTTCGTCTACACGGATTTGCAGAATTGACATCGCCATAGGAGCCTCGTAGTTGATACAACTACAAAATATAATATAAACAACGTGTAAAAGCAAATGTTTTTCATTCCTCACCGCCCTTTCATGGGCAACTTGTAAATATTCCTTACAAGTTGAGTTCTTGTCCAATTCACCTTCTTTGTATATGTTCTTGAGGAGAATTGTGGACATAGCTTTTTTATTTTTTACTCTCAATCAACAGCTTCCGTCCGTCAACATTCTCAAGGACCGTCATTTGTTGAATAGCTATTTTGTTCAATTTTTCCAAGCGTTCAGATTGAGAGAGGTTATCGTTTATAAAAACGGCATTCAGGTTTTCCATATTAGAAAGGCAAATTAGCTGGTTAATTGAAGCGTAATCGCGAATATTACCTTTCAGCAAGGGGTTTTCATCACGCCATTCCTTGGCAGTCTTTCCGAACATTGCAACATTGAGCATATCTGCTTCATCAGCATACACGAAAGATTTCTGCAGTGCAGTGAGCTTTGGAGGAATTAGATTCTGCTTGATAGCGTCGGTATGTATGCGATAATTGATTTTCGCCAGTTCCCGTTTAGCGCTCCATCCAATTTGTTTTTGCTCTTCTTCTTTAAGCCGCTGGAATTCCTCAATAAGATACAACTTAAACGATACACTTATTGCCGAGCCAAATTCAAAAGCGATGTCCTTATGGGCGTAAGTGCCGCCATAACGCCCTTTCTTTACGACTATGCCAATGGCATTCGTTTTCTCAATCCATTCACTACAACTCAGCACGAATGTGGGCAATCCGGCCTCCTTCCTAAAGTGGTCAAATTCGACCACTTTAAAACCAGGATTGTGAATAGTTTCCCAAGTACCTAAAAATTCCAATGTATAACGATTGCGAAGCCAATTCTTTATAACATCGGCTGCACGAACATCATTTTCCTTGGCACCAGCCATATCCGTAAGACAAATGTAATCCTTGTTGTCTATATCCAAAACAGTTATTTTGGTGTTTTGAACATTAATTTGTGCCATTCTATCCTCCTGATTATTCGCTAGCGCGAGTGAAACTGCCCTATTTGAAATTTTGAGCACTAGAACATTTGTTCACTAAATATACATCCTCGCGCGGCCCCTGTCAAGAGATTTCTCAATTTTTCGAACATTAAAATGTCACAAATTGTCACTCCGCCGGATCTATATTTCTGCGCATGAAATCACTCGCAAACACCATCTACTCCTGTTTCAAGGACAAGGGCGAATTCACCCTCAAGGACGCCTATTCCGAAAACTCCGACAAGCCTAAAGAAACCGTCCGCGCGCGCATCTACGACAACCTCGGCGTAAAATTCGAGCGGGTCGCCAAGGGCCTGTACAGGACAATCGAGGGCGACGAAAGCTGCGTCGTGATAGAAGGCGACGGCCGTGACCTCTCCATGCTCGGTGACGCCTCCATCGACTGCATCCTGACCGACCACCCGTGGCTCGACAAGAAGTCGAACAAGGGCGGCGACCGCAACTTCGCCACGTACGACTGCTTCAGGTACACGCTCGACGACTTCAGGGAAAAAGCCCGCGTGCTCAAGGACGGCTGCTTCCTCGTCGAAATCCTCCCCGCCGAAAACGAGAACAACTACGATTACCTCTACCAGATAAAGAAATACGCCGAACAGTGCGGGCTGCTCTACTACTCGAAAGTCACCTGGAAAAAGGGGAACTTCGTCAGCAATACCGGGCGCAAGTCCAAGAACACCCAAGACGTGATGATATTCTCGAAAGGCAAGGCGCGCAGCCTGCGCATCGACGCCAAGAAGACAAAAGACACCGGGACGCCCCAGTACATGAGCGGCACCACGCAGATGCTCCCCGCCATGTTCGACATCCCTCCCGTCGCAAGGAAGAACAAGATTCACCAGAGCGAACTCCCGCTGACCCTGTGCGAAAGAATCCTACAGTTCGTGACAAGGCAGGGCGAAACCGTGCTCGACACCTTCGCCGGCAGCGGCGTCGTGGGGGAAGCCGCGTTGAATTTGAAACGGAACTGCATCTTGATAGAACTAGCCCACAGGAACATTCTCAAAATCAGGGACAGGCTCGCAGGCAACCCCTTCTTCCGGGAAGCATTCTGGAAAACAACCCCGGCCCCCGCCAACCTGAACGGATAAAGGAGGGGGAAGCCTCCCCCTCGCTCCTGCTACGCCGTCATGGCGGGCCATGACCCGCCATCTAGCCGTATCATCCACTACCCCCTCTGTGATGTGAACCCCAAAAGTTGGACACAGCTTTCGAGGAATTTATGGCTTTCAATCGAAAAAAATGGGAATTGGTCACAAAACTATACAAGGACGGACTGAAGGTTACTGAAATATGTCATCTTACGAACTTTGACAGGCGCGATGTCAGGCATGTATGCAGGGAATATGACATTCTCGGCTGCA
>Ga0310695_10001750_pt1 | contig 49245 bp, 43 predicted proteins | sample RumenRJG_04DNA_FD_203882 | JGI IMG/M metagenome (GOLD analysis project Ga0310695, IMG submission 203882) | Bovine rumen microbial communities from Lethbridge, Alberta, Canada - RJG_04 (v2) (version 2) | ecosystem: Host-associated > Mammals > Digestive system > Stomach > Rumen | place: Canada... | reverse complement strand
ACCTTTGGTCAGGCCCTGGTAGACGGCGGATATGTTACATCACATCAGCTGGAAGATCTGATGATAGATTACCAGTCAGAGCATGAGATAGAAGAAGACGATCTTAACGATACCCAGAAAGATTCCGTAAGTATTCTGGTAAATGATGTATATACCTTTGATGATTTTGATTCATCATCAGGATGTGTTAAATACATTACCCTTTTATTTAACAACCTTATAAGATTTATCGGTAAGGACTTTACTCCTCTGGATGCCCAGGTTCTGCCTGAGTACGCTACCAAGAATTGCACATATCAGAATATCCAGGGTGACTTAAAGATGTTCTCCGCTATAGATATGGATGTTGCCACATCTATAGAATTCGCATCAAGATACATGGGCAAATCCATGGATGAGTATGATGAATATATAGAAGCATCTGTTGAGGATTTTCTTAATCTTCATAACGGACTCTTCTCGGTTAACATGTCAAATGATGTAGGCATAGAGCTTGACCTTGATCCCCTGGGACATATCGAGGATTCCATTATTTCATTGGATTCTATCGTATTCTACATTCCGGTGATATTCCCCTTCGGAACGGTTAACTTCCTGCTTTCACCTAATGTATTTAAAGAATAAAGATGATTATAATTTAAGGGCGGATTATTCATCCGCCCTTTTTTTTATAATCCGAGGAATCCTTCCACAACTGACTGCATCTCATCGGGATCGCATACGGTTTTATGAACCACAGGTGCATTTCTTATCTCCTCTATGGCACCGGGGATCTTAACCCCTGTGATACGGTTCATTTCATCCACCAGTTCAAAATCTGACAGGGAATCATACTTGGAATCCACAGCCCCCATGACGTTTCTGGTGAACTTGTAGGGAGAAGCGGTAGAAGCAACTACCGTCGGCCTAATATCTTTCGTATCTTTTTTGTATTTCTCGTATACACAGTAAGCAACCGCCGAATGCGGGTCAGATAAGTAATGTTCCTTTTCATAGATGTCATGAATGGTTTCTTTTGTTTCTTTCTCAGATGCATAATTACCGTAAAAGTCCTTTATATTATTCTTCATCTCCGGGGTAATGGTATATTTACCTTCAGAATTCAGTTCCTTCATAAGTTTCATGTTCTTATCGGTGTCGCAGCCGGCTGAGAGGTAAATGAGTCTCTCTAAGTTGCTGGAGATAAGGATGTCCATGGAAGGTGATGAAGTAAGGATAAATTCTCTGTTGCGGTTATACTCCCCTGTGGTAAAGAAGTCGAAGAGTACTTTGTTTTCATTGGAAGCACATATCAGCTTATTTACCGGAAGTCCCATATTTTTAGCAAAGTATGCGGCCAATATATTTCCGAAATTACCTGTGGGAACAACGATGTTAATCTTATCACCGGCCTTAATGGCTCCGTTTTTGATCATTCTGCCGTAAGCATATACATAATATACAACCTGGGGTACCAGTCTTCCTATGTTAATGGAGTTGGCGGAAGAGAACTGGAAGCCCGCCGCAGCCATCCTTTTCTTAAGGTCTTCGTTTCCGAACATCTCCTTAACCCCGGTCTGGGCCTGGTCGAAATTACCGTGAATCCCTACAACAAAGGTGTTGTCCCCCTTCTGGGTAACCATCTGCTTCTCCTGAATGGGACTAACCCCGTCCTTAGGATAAAATACTATGATCTTAGTCCCGGGAACATCAGCAAAACCTGCAAGGGCAGCCTTTCCCGTATCCCCTGAAGTAGCTGTAAGAATAACTATATCATTTTTAATATTATTCTTCTTAGCCGCAGTAGTAAGAAGATAGGGCAATATAGACAGTGCCATATCCTTAAATGCGATGGTCTTACCATGGAAAAGCTCAATTCCGTAAACATCTCCAACCTTAACCAAAGGAGCAATCTCCTCCGTATCAAACTTGGAATCATAAGCATTATCAATACAGTACCTGAGCTCCTCCTCACTATAATCAGTAAGATACTTACTCATAACCGCATAAGCCGTATCCCGATAATTCATCTTCGGAAGCTCTTCCAGCTCCACCCCCAGACTCGGAATACTCTCCGGCAGATACAGCCCGCCATTCTCGGCAAGTCCATTTAAAATAGCCCGGGAAGCACTCACCTTCTCATCCTTACTCCGGGTACTCTTATATAACAAATCCATTATCTTACCTCACTTCTTCGTTAATCTGTAATTGCCATGAATTATAGCACACCTTATTATATCACTCAATATTTTTTCTGTTGGATTTAAATGGATATAAATATATAATTAATACAGTACCAAAGTAGTTACTTTGAATTATTAAGGAGAGAGTACATGGGCCATATAAAAGGGGTATACCCCGCAGTTAAGAAAAACGGAGAAGAATACTACCGGGCTTCTATTACTTATAAGAATAAGCATGTGAGCCTGGGGTCTTTTGATAACGCCATGACCGCCCACATTTGCTATAAGGAGGCGGACCGTCTTCTGCATGACAGTGAAGTTACCATTGATAATTTCCCGGAGCACATCCATGTCCTGAATTATCCCAAGGCGGTCTCCATCCTTAATTTCAGGGATAATGATATGTATTTTAAGACCCCTATTTACCTTAGGACAAAGTATTTCACATATCACGTAACCCCTAACGATATCCTGAAATTCGACATAGACGACCTCTTTTTCTATTCCACCAGGACCATTATGAAAAGGAAGGGCCACCTCTTTGTGGCGGATTACGGCATGCAGGTTAACCTTCCCAGCCGCTACGGCATCAAGAATTACAGCATTTTAGGCAAGGATTATTACTTCAGAAATAAAGACGCATATGATTTTCGATATGAGAATATAGTTATCCTGAATAAGTATAACGGAGTCATTAAGGATATTTATAAGAAAAAGGACTGTTATACCGCCAGACTGCATGTTATCGGAAATGTGGTAATAGGCCATTACAAAGAGGAGATCGATGCCGCCATAGCTTATAACAAGGGAGTGGATATCGCTGCATCCCTGGGGCTGAAGCGTAATTACTCCAAGAATTACATTGATGAACTGACTGAAAAAGAGTATGAGGACAGATACGAGGCCATTAAAGTCGCCGACTCCTTCTATAAATATTTTTCTGAGTAAATGAAGATACATATAAATATGAATGCTTTACAATCGTTGTATTTAGCGATATAATACGAAACGATTGATTTTAAAGAGCGGAGGACATTATGAATAAGATACCGATGAAGACACCTCTTGTAGAGATGGATGGAGATGAGATGACAAGGATCCTCTGGAAGATGATCAAGGATGAGCTCCTTCTTCCCTACATTGACCTTAAGACCGAGTACTATGACCTCGGCTTAAAGCATAGAGACGAGACTAATGATCAGGTTACCATAGATTCGGCTAATGCCACCAAGAAATACGGAGTTGCGGTTAAATGCGCAACCATTACTCCAAATGCCGCAAGAGTTGAGGAGTATAAGCTGAAAGAGATGTGGAAGAGCCCCAACGGAACCATCAGAGCCATATTGGATGGTACCGTATTTCGTGCTCCCGTTATCGTTAAAGGCATCGAGCCCAATGTAAAGACCTGGACCAAGCCTATTACCATTGCCCGTCATGCTTACGGGGATGTATATAAGGCATCTGAGATGAAGATTCCCGGACCGGGAAGATGCGAGATCGTTTATACAAATGAAAAGGGAGAAGAGACAAGGGAGCTGGTTCATGAGTTTAAATCAGCCGGAATCGTCCAGGCCCAGCATAACCTCCTTCCCTCTATTGAAAGTTTCGCCAGAAGCTGCTTTAACTATGCCTTAGATACCAAGCAGGACTTATGGTTCTCTTCTAAGGATACCATTTCAAAGAAATATGACCATACATTTAAAGATGTATTCCAGGAGATTTACGATAAAGAGTATGCCCACCTCTTTAAGCAGGCAGGGATCGAATACTTCTACACCCTTATAGATGACGCCGTAGCCCGTGTTATTAAGTCAAAAGGCGGATATATCTGGGCTTGCAAGAATTATGACGGTGATGTTATGAGTGATATGATAGCTACAGCCTTCGGTTCACTGGCTATGATGACATCCGTTCTTGTTTCCCCCGACGGCATCTACGAGTATGAGGCTGCTCACGGAACGGTTCAGAGGCATTATTATAAGCATCTTAAAGGTGAAGAGACCTCTACCAACTCCATCGCCACCATATTTGCCTGGACCGGCGCTTTAAAGAAACGTGGTGAGCTTGATAATATTCCGGAACTGACTGCATTTGCATATAAGCTGGAGAAAGCCTCTATTAAGACCATCGAATCAGGCAGAATGACAAAGGATCTTGCCATGATCACCAATTTAAAAGACGTAGTTGTTCTTAACAGTGAGAACTTTATCAAAGAGATAAGAAAAACACTGGAGTCAATGTATTAGAAATAATGATTTTATCCTGTCAGAACATTTCCAAGGCCTTTGGCACAAATGAGGTGTTAAAGGCCGCATCATTTAATATAGAAGATCGGGAAAAGGTTGCCATTGTGGGCATTAACGGTGCCGGCAAGACAACCCTTCTTAAGATTATAATGAACGAAATCTCTCCGGACTCCGGAGAGGTTGTTATTTCCAAAAACAAAACCATAGGATATTTAAGCCAGCACCAGGTCTTTGATGTCGATAATACTGTTTATAATTCTGTTCTGGAAACGAAAGAAGAGGTTATATCCTTAGAGCGGGAGATTCGCAGCATGGAAAGGCGCATGTCGGAACTTGAAGGAGAGGAACTTGATTTTCTCATGAAGAGTTATACCGACAAGAACCACCTTTTTGAACAGCTGGGGGGATATGCCTACAAAAGCGAAGTAACAGGGGTTATTAAGGGCATGGGCTTTAGCCCTGATGATTTCCATAAGAATATCCGTAAATTATCCGGGGGACAAAAGACCAGAGTTTCCTTATGTCGTCTTCTTGTATCTTCGCCGGATATTATTATCTTAGACGAGCCCACCAACCATCTGGACATGAAATCCGTAGAATGGCTTGAGAATTTCCTGGTTAATTACCGGGGGGCGGTTATTATCGTATCCCATGACAGGTACTTTATTGATAAGATTGCCACTAAGATTATTGATATAGAGCAGGGAAAAGTCAGATGTTTTCAGGGTAACTACAGTGAGTATGCCGTGAAAAAAGAGGCTTTGCGCCAATCAGCCATTAAGCAGTACCTTAACCAGCAGCAGATAATAAAGCATCAGGAAGAGGTTATAACCAAACTCAAATCCTTTAACAGGGAGAAATCAATAAAAAGAGCAGAAAGCCGGGAGAAAGCCCTTGAGAAGATGGAAAGGGTGGAGGAGCCGGTAAATATTAATACGGATATGAGGCTTTCCTTGGAGCCTAATATCGAAAGCGGCAAGGATGTGCTCTCTGTCACCGGCCTTTCCAAAGAATTTAAAGGGATAAGATTATTTTCCGACCTTAATTTTGAGATTAAAAGGGGAGAACGGGTGGCTCTCATCGGAGATAACGGAACGGGAAAGACTACTATTTTAAAGATAATTACCCGTAATATGGACCCCGACACCGGAGAAGTCCGCCTGGGAGCTAAGGTATATCCGGGATATTATGACCAGGAACAGATGAATCTGAACCCTGATAAGACGGTATTTCAGGAGATAGCCGATTCATACCCGGACCTTACGGAGACTAAGGTAAGAAGTACCCTGGCCTTGTTTTTGTTTACCGGGGATGATGTGTTTAAGAAAATATCCGACTTAAGCGGAGGTGAGAAAGGAAGAGTATCTCTTGCCAAGCTTATGCTGTCGGAGAGCAATTTTTTACTCCTGGACGAGCCTACCAACCACCTGGATATTGAATCCAAGGAGATCCTGGAAAATGTACTTAAGTCTTACAAGGGAACCTTACTTTTCGTTTCCCATGACCGTTATTTTATAAATGAAACTGCCACCAGAATTTTGGAATTAACAGGAAAAACTCTGGTGAATTATATCGGGAATTACGACTATTATTTGGAAAAAAGGGATGTTTTACAACCATCCGTTGACGAAATCAATGAACTCGATACCGTTTCCGGCAGATCTTCCGACACAAAAGAAGACTGGCTGAGGCAAAAATCTTTGGATGCGGACAAAAGAAAACATCAAAAAGAAGTGGAAAAAACGGAAAATGAAATAGCCCTTCTGGAAGATAAAAAAAGCAGCCTTATCCGGGAGATGAATAATCCGGACATAGCCAGCAACTCTGCCAAACTTAATGAACTGGCAAAGGAGATAGAAAGTATCGATACCTCCCTGTCCGATTTAATGGAGAAATGGGAATCTCTCCTTGACTGAGCTATAGTTTCTCTTTGACAGAAATTTGACACAGAATTAGTGATTTTATATAATTGATAACAGGGATTTAACTATTAAACGGAGGAACTCTAAGTGGAACAACATGAGATATCTAAAGCCGTAATAAGGCGTCTGCCCAGATACTACAGATACCTTGGAGACTTAATGGATGCAGGAGTTGAGAGAATATCTTCTGCCGAATTAAGCGCCAAGATGAATGTTACGGCGTCTCAGATACGTCAGGATCTTAACAACTTCGGTGGTTTCGGTCAGCAGGGGTACGGTTACAACGTCAAATATCTTTATAACGAGATAGCCAAGATCCTTGGTCTTGATAATGTTCACAATCTTGTTATTATCGGTGCCGGTAAGCTGGGACAGGCCATAGCCAATTACTCTTCATTTGAGAAGAGAGGGTTTATAATTAAGGCCATGTTCGATAATAATAAAGATTACTTCGGCCGTAAGGTGGGGGATATTGAGATTATGAACGTGGATGAGCTTTCTGATTACTTATCCAATAATAATATTGATATCGCAGCCATAACCGTTCCGAAAGAAGCTGTTAATCCCATAGCCGATATACTGGTCAAATGCGGCATTAAAGCTGTATGGAACTTTGCTCCCGTTGACTTGGAACTTCCCAAGGGGATTATCGTGGAGAACGTTCATTTGCTGGACAGCCTTATGCAGCTTTCTTATAATCTGACGGAATATGAGCACACCAGATGAATATAAACATATAAGGGGTTCTTTTCATGGTAATTAACACTAATGTTGACTCTAATAAAACAAGAGAAGACTTCATTAAAGCCGTTAAGGGACAGCGTATTCCGGTGCTTACTCTTGACCAGAAATGGCATGAATTGTTTAAATTTACCCCTAAGACAGCCGATATTAAAGAACTGGAAGATAAGCTTAATGAATACTTGAAGCGTCAGGGCTTTATAAATAATGAGATAAAGGGTCTTAAGAAGGTCAAATCGGACCTTATGAACGATATCGTTTCCAATATGAATGAGGATGGTGCGTCCTCCGCCAAGCAGGAGAAGAATCAGGAACTCATTAAAGAGATTAACGATAAGATTGATGAATATAATGATGAATTGCTGGATATTCCGGCCCTTATCAAAGAGACCAATGATGAACTCATGATAGCCACCATGGATATCTTTTATCATAAGCTTTATGATAACTCCAGAGGTATTATTGAAATAAGCGAATGGATAAGAAAGATCCGTGTTGAGCTTAAGAATAAGATTGTCAGCAGGAAAGCAAAAGAGATTGAGAATCAATTGGCATATACCTATATGCACAACATCTTCGGCCACGAAGTGATTGATATCTTTGATTTGAAATACATTGGGGACGACGAGAAGAAAGCCATTAACGACGAGACTCTTCCCCAAGAAGATAAGAGAAAAAAAGAAAAATGAATGAGTATTCCAGATGTGCGGCTTATATTGATATGGCCGCACTAAAACACAATATATCAGAGATTAAGAGAGTTATTAAACCGGGGACCAAAGTACTTGCCGTTATTAAGGCAGATGCTTATGGACACGGAGCCGTTCCCATAGCCCGTGAATTTGAAAAGCTGGATTATATATGGGGATTTGCTGTAGCCGCATATTATGAGGCGGAAGAGCTTAGGAAAGCCGGCATTACAAAACCCATACTTATACTGGGAGTTACATTTGCTTCGGATTACAAGGATATCATCGAAAATGATGTGCGACCCGCCATTTTCTCCTACAAAGAGGCGAAAGATCTCTCAAACATGGCCCTTTCCCTTGGAAAAGAGGCTAAGATCCATATAAAGACAGACACAGGCATGGGAAGGATCGGATATCCCATATGTCCCGAAAGTGCCGATGAGATCCAAAGGATAAGCGACCTGCCGAACCTTACCATAGAGGGGATCTTTACTCATTTCTCAAAGGCGGATGAGAAGGATCTGACTTATGCCGGGGAGCAGTTTAAGAAGTTTAATGAGATAATTCGTTTGTGTAATGATAGGGGCGTAACCTTCCCCATTAAGCATTGTTCCAATTCCGCCGGAATTATGGTTCTTCCCGAGGCTAATATGGACATGGTAAGGGCCGGGATCATCCTTTACGGATTACTTCCTTCGAATGAGATAGACAAGAGTGCCATCGACCTGAAAAGCGTTATGACCCTTAAGTCCAGGATCGTTCATATCAAAACCATGGAAGAAGGGTCCCTTATAAGCTATGGCGGTACATATAAAACAAAACCGGGAGATGTGGTAGCTACAGTAAGCTTCGGTTATGCGGACGGTTATCCCAGAACCCTGTCAGGTAAAGGATACGTCCTGGTAAGGGGCAGAAGGGCTCCTATTATAGGCCGGGTTTGTATGGATCAGTTTATGATAAACGTGAGGGATATTCCGGGGGTTAGTCTCTTTGATCCCGTTACTCTTGTAGGACGTGACGGTGATCAGGTGATTACCATGGAGGAGCTTGGGGACTTGAGCGGCAGATTTAATTATGAATTTGCATGTGACATTAATATGCGGGTTCCCAGGATATATATCTGATTTTTTGTTTGGGAGGACTTTTTAGTTAATTTTTATGGACACGGACAGTTGGGTTTATCTCTTATTTGCAATTGTTGTTATAGCTTTGGGAGCCATATATTTACTCGTTTTTATGGCCAGACGCAGAAGTTTGAACGGCAAAGGATTACACAGAGGTCCCTTTGAGGACGATGAGGATGATGTTACCGAAGATGAGATAATCTCCATGGTAAATGAAAGCCATGAGCAGGGTAACATTCTGGCCAGTGAGGCTGAGATGATCAATAACATTTTTGAGCTGGGAGAGAAGGATGCCAAGGATATTATGAATCACAGAACCAATATCTGTGCCGTAGACGGGGATACCACCCTGGAAGAAGCCTTTGACTTTATGCTGAGCCAGAGCTACTCCAGATTCCCGGTTTACGAAAAGAATATTGATAATATCAAGGGTATTATACATATTAAAGACGCCATGATCTATTATCGAAACGAGGACAACCGACCGGTTCCTGTTAAGGATTTAAAGGGTCTGGTGCGGAATGTGGCCTTTATCCCCGAAACAAGGGACATTAATATGCTCTTTAAGAAGATGCAGTCCACTAAGCAGCATATGGTAATCGTGGTTGATGAATACGGTCAGACCGCCGGAATAGTTGCCATGGAAGATATCCTGGAAGAGATAGTGGGCAACATAGAAGATGAGTACGATAATGAACCGGATCTTATAGTAAAGAAGGCTGACGGCTCCTTTGTAATGAGCGGTATGACTCCCATAGAGGATGTATATGAAGCCCTGGGGCTTGATTTGCCTGAAGATCCTGATTATGATACCTTAAACGGGCTGCTGGTAGCTGCCCTGGATCGTATCCCGGAGAATGACGAGAATCCCGTGATAAAGCTTGAGGGCTATGACTTTAAGGTAAGATCTATAGAAAACAAGATAATAAAAGAAGTGGATATAACCAGATCCGCTCAGACTGAAGAATAAAAGGATAAAGGAAGGAAAGTTAAAGATGTCAGGACATTCAAAATTCGCTAATATTAAGCACAAGAAAGAGAAAAATGATGCAGCCAAGGGTAAGATATTCACTATCATCGGACGTGAAATTGCCGTAGCTGTTAAGGAAGGCGGTCCGGACCCGGACAATAACAGCAAACTTCGTGATGTTATAGCCAAGGCCAAAGCCAATAATATGCCTAATGATACCATTGACCGCGGTATTAAGAAAGCTGCGGGAGATGTTAACTCAGTTAATTATGAGTATGTTTCTTATGAGGGTTACGGCCCCGGAGGAACAGCCATTATAGTTAATGCACTTACAGATAATAAGAACAGGACTGCAGCCAACGTGCGTTCGGCATTTACAAAGGGCAACGGAAGCATAGGTACTCAGGGCTGCGTATCCTTTATGTTTGATGAAAAAGGCCAGATAATTATTGATCGGGAAGAGTGCGACGCGGATCCTGACGAGCTTATGATGACGGCTTTGGATGCAGGTGCGGATGATTTCGTTGAAGAAGATGATTCCTTTGAGATTCTTACCACACCGGAGGCTTTCCCGGATGTAAAGAAGGCTCTGGAGGATAATAACATCCCCATGGTAAGTGCGGAAGTTACGATGATTCCCCAGACATATGTTAAGCTCACTGATGAGCAGGATATTAAGAATATAAACAGGACTTTAGACCTTTTGGATGAAGATGACGACGTTCAGGAGGTATTCCACAATTGGGAGGAGGAACCATAGAATAATGGCAGGAAAGAAGCCGAAGAAAAAAGCATCCTCAGGCTCGAAGCAATTCGAGTCTTCTTTGCGTAAGGACATTCTTATAATTGTCCTTTTTGCGGTATGCTTATTTTTATTCTTATGCTGCTTCGGAATAGGGGGTATTGTGGGAGAATTTATCTCCGGTATACTCTTCGGATTGTTCGGACTGGTATCTTACATCCTTCCCTGGTTTCTTTTTGTGGGGCTCCTTGTGCTCATTTCCAACCAGGCCGATAAGCTTTCCATTATTAAATTCGTTTCGGGTTCATTTTTCACCATATTCCTGTCTGCCTTTGTATGGCTTGTTACTCCCGACTTTGATGACGGTGCCCAGGTGACCGATTATTTCGCCATCTCCAAAGACGCTCGAGGTTTCGGAGGATTCTTCGGAGGCGCCATTGCCAAATTCTTTTCTACCTTTATGGGGAGAATAGGGGCATTTATTATAGTTGTCCTTATTCTTGTGATCACTGCGGTTATTATTATTGAGAATTCATTTTTAAGAAAGAATAAAAAGCCGGGAGAGAGCATTTTTGCGAGCGCAAGAATAGGAGCAGAGCATGCCCGGGAGAAGCACCACATCCATAGGGAAAAGAGAGAGCTCTCCAGGGCTGAACATCGTCTCAGAAAAGAAGAAGAATGGGAGCAGGAGAGGCTTCGTAAGGAGGACGAACTTGCAAGACGCCGTGAAGCCCTGGCTGCTTCAAGAAATAATGTTACTTTTGATACTAAACTGGTACCTCCCGAGGAACTTGCCAGGTCCGCTCCCAAGGCGGCAGAAGAGCCGGCCGAAGAACCTGCTGCCGGTACTGCCAAACGTAAGGAAATACCCAGAGTAATGACCTTGGAAGAATCCATAGCATCACAGAATGTTACGGAGATTATTATTCCCGGTTTGGAAAATATGCCGGAGCCGGTGCTTCCGGAGCCTGAGATTACCGTAGCAGAAGATACCGTTCCTTCTGTTCCGGAAGAGATACTTCCTCCTCCGGAATTCAGGATCATTGAAAAAGAAACGCCCCCGCCGGCACACAATCCCGAAGATGTGGTTCGCCCCGTTTTTGAAGAGCCTCTTGTTATGGAGACATCCATGCAGGAGATCGTATTTAATGAGACAGAAGAACCGGCAGTGGAAGAAGTACATGTTGAAGAGCCTGTAGTGGAAGAAACTGCTGTAGAGGAGCCTGCGGGAGATGAATCTGCAGTAGAAGAACCTGCCAAGGAGAAGCCGAAGACAGCGGAGTATAAATTCCCGCCTACAAGTCTTCTTAAAAAAGGAACTGCAGGAGGGGGAGACTCCAAGTCCCAGCTTGACGAGACTGCAAACCTTCTTGTAAGTACCCTCCAGAGTTTCGGAGTTACGGTTAAACTATTAGACGTCAGCTGCGGTCCTACAGTTACCAGATATGAGCTGGAGCCTGATACGGGAGTAAAAGTAAGCAAGATATTAAGCCTTGCTGATGATATCAAACTGAAACTTGCAGCGCCGGATATTCGTATAGAAGCGCCTATCCCCGGCAAAGCAGCCATTGGAATAGAAGTGCCCAACAAGCATAATGTTTCCGTTATGCTCCGGGATCTGCTGGAATCAAAGGAGTTTACTGAAAGCAGCTCTAAGCTAACCTTTGCAGTTGGTAAGGATATCGGCGGTAATGTAATAGTATCGGATATAGCCAAGATGCCTCACCTGCTTATTGCCGGAGCCACCGGTTCCGGTAAGTCCGTATGCCTCAACACTCTTATTATGAGTATTTTGTATAAGGCAAAACCTGATGAGGTTAAGCTTATTATGATTGATCCCAAGGTGGTGGAATTGTCCATCTACAACGGTATTCCCCACTTAATGATTCCTGTGGTCACAGACCCCAAGAAAGCTTCGGGAGCACTTAACTGGGCTGTAGGAGAGATGACCAACAGGTATAAGTCTTTTGCTGATTTTAATGTGCGTGATATTAAGGGATACAACCAAAAAATGGCTGAGATGAGGAATTCTCCGGAATATGATGCAGTCCTTCATGCCCCATTGCCCCAGATCCTTATAGCCGTTGACGAGCTGGCGGATATGATGATGGTTGCCCCCAGGGAAGTGGAAGACAGTATATGCCGTCTTGCCCAGCTTGCCAGAGCGGCAGGTATCCATCTTATCATAGCCACTCAGAGACCTTCCGTTGACGTTATTACGGGGCTTATTAAGGCTAATATGCCCTCCAGACTGGCTCTGGCAGTATCTTCGGGAGTAGACTCCAGAACCATTATAGATATGAACGGTGCGGAAAAGCTTTTAGGAAACGGAGATATGCTTTTCTATCCCCAGGGATATCAGAAGCCTTTAAGAGTCCAGGGAGCTTATATCTCTGACTCGGAAGTAGGCGCAGTTGCCGATTTTCTTAAGAAACAGGCCAAAGGGGAAGAATACAATAAAGAGATAGAAGAACAGATCTTAAGCTCCGGGGGTATGTCAGGCTCCGGTGGCTCAGACGATAAAGATGAGCTTTTTGTTGAAGCTGCTCAGCTTATTATCGAAAATGACAAGGCATCCATCGGTATGCTGCAACGTAAGCTCCGTATCGGTTTTAACCGGGCTGCAAGGATAATGGATCAATTGTCCGATGCCGGAGTAGTAGGTCCCGAGGAAGGAACCAAACCCAGGACAGTGCTTATGTCCATGGAACAGTTTGAGCAATACATAGAAGAAAGTTTTTAAGTGCAGAGGTTATATTTAATGATATGTGATAAATGCGGTCACGAGCTGCAGGACGGTCAGGTCTATTGCCCCAATTGCGGCGGCGAGATTCAGCTTGTTGCCAATTACAACCCAACTGAAGAAGAGATAATGGGTTTTGATAAGAAACTTGTATCACCGGATATTTCCGCCTTCACCGAAGATGTGGCTGAGAATCCCCATGAAAAGAAGAGCTTCTTTGATGTTATAAAGGACAAGCGGATCCTGGCCGCTATTATTGCAGGAATTATCCTTTTTGTCCTTTTGATCGTATATATTGTTCTGTCCAACAATTACGATTATCAGCTGGATAAGGCAAAAGAAGCCTTAAATAAAGGTGATATGAGAGCAGCTGTCGAGTACGGGAGAAACGCTGTTAATTTAAATGCCAAGGAAGTAGATGCCAAATGGGTGCTCTTTGAAGCTTACGGCAAGCTGTCCCAGTTTGAGAATGCATACGATGTATTAGCTGATATCTTATCTCTTACCTCAAATGATGCCAAAGTATATGACCGGGGCATGGCTCTGTTTATAGACAGACAAGACTATCAAAAAGCTGCGGATCTCTTAGAGACTACATCAGATGTAAATATCAGGGATAAGTATTATATGTATATCGCTTCAGCTCCTGAGGCTGACTTAGGCGGCGGAATGTATAAGTCAGAACCTGAGGTGAAGCTTTCGGCACCGGGTAAGGTAACAATATTCTACAGTATAGATCAGGAGAATCCGGCTTCCGGAGCCACTTACTCCGAAGCCGTTAAGATCCCTGCCGGTAACCATATTCTCAGAGCCATATGCGTTAATCAATTCGGTGTGGAAAGCAAAGAAATAGAGATAGAATATGACGTAACACCGGGGCTGCCTGATATGCCGGAGTTTTTACCTTCGGAGGTAAATGTCGAAGCTGATACCCAGATAACAATAAAAGCCCCTGCCAACTCCAGAATATATTATACCTGGGATGGCAGTGAGCCTACAATAAACAGCACGGAATATACTGAGCCCATTACGGCTCCCGAAGGAAATAACATTCTTTCGGCCATAGCCGTTGATAAATACGGACAGATAAGCAGCATAGCCAAGAAGAATTATATAGTAGCAGAGAGCGAAAAAGACCCTTACAGCTACGAATAATGACTGAATCCTTAATCATCAAGGAATTCGATTACTCCCTTTTCAAGACGCTTGATACGGGCTAAGGAATATACTTCAAAACCCGCATCTTCAAGCTTGGACCTGCCAGGCATGAAGGATTTTTCTATAAGGATACCGATACCGGCTATGGTAGCATGAAGCTGGCGCAGCAGCCTTACGGTACCGGTAGCGGCTTCACCGTTGGCCAGGAAATCATCAACAAAGAGAACATGATCATTTTCATTAACGAACCTGGTGCACAGAGATAATTCATAAGTGTTGCCCTTAGTGAAGGATGTTACCACTGTCTGGATCATATCTTCATTAAGGACCTTTGAGCCCTGTTTCTTTAAGATAACCAGGGGAACGCCAAGGGACATGGCAACCATGGCTGCAGGAGGAATACCTGAACTTTCAATGGTAACCACTTTAGTAACTTTCTTATCTCTGAAATGATCGGCAATATCTTTACCGATAGCATCCATAAGTTCCATGTCTACCTGATGATTAATAAAGCTGTCTACTTTAAGTATATCTTCATTAAGTGCCCTGCCTTCAGAAAGGATTCTGTCCTTTAATAACTTCAATGTATTCACCTCGTTTTAGAATTCTAAAATGTATTATAACATAACCCGGAGATAGAATGGTAAAAATTACAGTTATTTGTGTGGGAAAAATTAAAGAGAAATACTTGAAAGAGGCTATATCCGAGTATTCCAAACGTTTAAGCAAGTTTTGCAGTTTGGAGATCAAAGAGGTTGCAGACGAGAAGACAAGTCAGAATATGTCTCCTGCGGAAGAAGCCCTTGTAAAGGACAAAGAAGGAGAGAGGATAGCTGCTTTAGTAAAGCCCGATGATTATCTGATTACTCTTGAAATTGAGGGAGATATGACTACTTCCAGGGGTCTTTCGGAGAAAATGTCCGGCCTCCTGGTAAAGGGAGTAAGCAGAATAACCTTTGTAATAGGTGGATCCGTGGGATTATCGGATAATATAATACAAAGATCCGATTATCATTTAAGCTTTTCCAAAATGACATTTCCCCACCAGCTTATGAGGGTTATTCTTCTGGAGCAGATATACCGCAGTTTCAAGATTGCAGCCGGAGAACCCTATCATAAATAATATGTGCATTCCACCAATAAACGTGGTAAAATGAAATTTGGTATTAATTTCAACACGGAGACCTTTTATGAATTCAGTTACAGAAAAAAACTTACAATTACCCACGGATCACATGTCCAACATTTTCGGTCAGTTCGATGAAAATATCAAGAAGATTGAAAAGACTCTGGCTGTTACCATAGTCAGCAGGGACGACGCAGTGAAGATCATGGGTAATCCGTCCGACGTTGATGCAGCGGCCCGTGTCATGACCCAGCTGCTGGCCCTGTCTCAAAGAGGGAACAACATTAACGAGCAGTCTGTTAATTACACCCTGTCCCTGGCTATGGAGAATAAAGAGTCAAGGGTAGTGGATATAGATAAAGATGTTATATGCCATACCATTAACGGCAAGCCCATTAAACCCAAGACCATCGGTCAGAAGACTTACGTGGATCGTATCAGAAAAGATATGGTTACTTTCGGCATAGGTCCTGCGGGAACCGGTAAGACTTATCTTGCCATGGCTATGGCCATAACCGCATTTAAGAATAACGAAGTAAAGCGTATCATTATGACCAGACCTGCCATAGAAGCAGGAGAGAAGCTGGGTTTCCTGCCGGGAGATATGCAGAGCAAGGTGGATCCTTACCTTCGTCCTCTGTATGATGCCCTTTATGAGATCATGGGACCTGAAAGTTTTATAAGAAACAGTGAGAAAGGCCTTATAGAGGTGGCTCCTCTGGCTTATATGAGAGGAAGAACTCTGGATAATTCATTTATTATTCTGGATGAAGCCCAGAATACCACCCCGGCTCAGATGAAGATGTTTCTTACCAGAATAGGTTTCGGATCAAAGGTGGTTATTACCGGTGACCTGACCCAGAAGGATTTGTCTGCCGGGGTTAAGTCCGGTTTGGAGATAGCCTCCAAGGTTCTTAAGAAAGTGGAAGGCATCAGCTTTTGTACCTTAACCAGCACGGATGTTGTCCGTCATCCTCTTGTACAAAAGATCGTTAAAGCATACGAATCCTATGAGAAGCGTAGTTTAAGGAAGAATACGGAGAAATAGAATAATATGGAACTGGAGACCAAATTTTCCCCAAAACGTGTGATATACCTGATCTGCATCTTCTTTTCGGCCATTGCCACGGATATTATCCTGATTAATATGACCAGAAAAGAAGTATATGACCTTATAGGTCTTATTGCAGGGTCTGTTATACTTGTTCTTCTGGGATTTGCCTGGATAGAGTATAACAGGATTACTCACAAATATTCCGATGAAAAATACAGTAATTTCAGAAGAATTTTTATTGTTTTTATTTCATCATGTATTATACTTGTTCTTTGTGGAGTTTTAGGACTGAGGATTGTTCCTTTTTCTGTTATTTCCGCCGGCTTTTCCCTTATAACCGAGCCTACTACGGGAGTAATATTCGGAACTTACTTTTCGCTTTTATATAATATGACTTATTCCGGTGACTACAGGTTCTTTATTCTGTATATGATCCTTGTTATAGCCGGAGCAGCTCTGGCCAGATTATTTACAGATAAAGACACTGTGGCGGGAGGAGGACTTATCCTTCTGTGCACATATACATTGGGTGTCAGTGTCACTACCTTTACCGTGGACCAGACCTTAGGAGTTCTGCCGGTGGTTTATTCCATGGCATACGGTATAGTATCCGTTTTTCTTACCCTGCTTATGGGCTGGTTTGTGATTAAAAGGGTTGATAACAGCCAGCAGATTCGGATACTTAAGCTTCTTGAACCCGAGACTAAGATTCATGCTGCCTGGCGTGAGTTTTCTCCCAAGCAGTATAAGTACTGTTACAAGATCTCCGAACTTGCATATGAAGCTGCCGGATATATAGGTGCAGACGCAGCTCTTGCCAAAGCCGGAGGGCTTTTCTGCCGTATCGGACTTATGTCCGGGGAGAACCTGGCTCAGACTAATATTGAAGTAGGGGAGCACTATAATTTCCCCACTAACCTTATTCAGGTCATATATGAGGCCTCTGACAGGAAAAATGTGCCCACCATGAAGGAATCCGCCATTGTTATTATGGCAGATAGGTGTATGAGGGCCTTTGTTAAGATGGAGACAGACGATGCCAAGATAGGCTGGAACCGGGAGATCGTCCTGCAGCAGCTCTTTAATAATGCCACAACCGAAGGCCTTTTTGATGAATGCGGTCTTAGCATGAAGGAATACTTAGCGGTTAAGAACAGCTTTTCAAGGAAGCTGGGTGATGTATAATGACGTTTACACTTGAACTTGAAACAGAATTTAAGGTGGATTTCGATGCTCTGGAAGTCGCTAAGTCCGTTGCGGAGTGTGCCCTTGATCTGCTTGACTGCCCATATGAGGCCCAGGTTAATCTCCTGATCACGGACAATGAAGAGATCCGGCGGATTAATAAAGAATATCGTGATATTGACAGGGATACGGACGTGTTATCTTTTCCCATGATAGAGTATTCTGAAGCGGGAGATTTTGACTGCATAGACGAAGATGGGGATTTCTTTGACCCGGATTCGGGAGAGCTTATTCTCGGGGATATTATTATCTGTGCCCGGAAGGTTTTTGAACAGGCAGAAGAATACGGACATTCCGTGAAAAGAGAATTTGCCTTTCTTGTAGCCCACAGCATCCTTCATTTAACGGGTTTTGACCATATGAATGAAGATGATGCGGCTCTTATGGAAGAGAAACAGACCGCTATTTTAGATAAATTAGGTATAAAAAGAGATTAGGATAAAAGGATATCAGGAGGAATTATAATGAAAAAGATTATTGCAGTTATTATGGCCGGCGTCATTGCCGTTTCCATGCTTGGCTGTTCACAGAATAATTCAAAGTCGAATACCGGGTCTAAGAAGGATACCCAGGTTACCCAGAAGTCTTCATCAAAGGCTGCGGTTAGCCGCAACGGAGAAGTGCGAAGCTACCTGACGGGAGAGTGGGTTAAGGAAGAGGTTAACAAGGCAAGACCCCTGGCAGTAATGATGAGTAATCAGCCGGAGGCGCCCTCTCAGAGCGGACTTTCAGATGCCAAGGTTATTTATGAAGCACCGGCAGAAGGCAATTATTCAACCCGTCTTATGGGAATATTCGAAGACTGGGAAAAGGTTAAGAAGATCGGTTCCATAAGAAGCTGCCGTAACTGCTACGTATACTTCATGAAAGAGTTTGATGCCATCTATGTTCACGCAGGTCAGTCCATGCCCGCATTGGAACTGGTTACATCTGATTTTATCGATAATATCTCAACCATGGACAAGGATTTTAACAAGGTGTTCTTTCAGGATATGGAGTTATCCATGCCCCACAATACCTTTACCACAGGAAAGGGTGCCCTGGAAGGGGCCAAGAGCCGGGGCTATCAGCTGACTCATTTACCCGATTATAACGGCAAGTTCCTCTTTAACGAAGATGATAATAAGAAGATAGAGCTTAGTGACGGTAATACGGCTAATTACGTATATGTAGGATATGCCATTAATAAGCCCTGGTTCGAATTTAACAAAAACGACGGCAAATACTACCGTTTCCAGCATAAGAAGGGGGTAGTGGAGAAGCAGTCGGATGCGGAAGACGGCAAACAGGCTGCTGTTGATAACATTATCCTTCAGTACTGTGATTTTGACCATTATTTATGGGAAGATGAGGAGACTCTTTACTGGAATATTACTTTAAACGGCACCGGTAAGGGTAAATACATCACAAACGGTAAGGCAATAGATATTACCTGGAAGAAGAATACCGAATTCGGTATTACCAAGTATTATGATCTTAAAGGCAAAGAGATTACACTTAATCAGGGAAAAACCTGGGTCTGCATTATAAATAATGCCACTACCAAGGATATAGAGATTTCTGCGGTGGAGAATAAAGAAAAACAAACTCCCGTTGCGCCCGTTGTGTATAATACACCGGAGCCTTCATCCGAAGCGGAGACTGAAGAAGAACTATTATCAGACTACTAAGGGGTATCTATGGATAGCGGATCTAAAAAGAGCAGCTTTCTTGTACAAGGTTCCATATTAGCCGTTGCTTCCATCGTAAGCAGGATGATCGGCTTAGTATACAGAGTAGTCGTTACCAATATCCTGGGTGATATAGGTAACGACTACTACTCTTGTGCTTTTTCCGTATATTCCATAATGCTTACAATATCATCTTTCAGCTTACCCCTGGCTGTTTCCAAGTTGATTTCCTCAAGAGTTGCAAAAAAAGAATACAAAAATGTCAGCAAGATATTGCGATGTGCCCTTATCTTCGGCCTGATATCAGGTCTTATAGTAGGAGGCATATGCTTCTTCGGCGCTGATTATATAACTGCGGAGATCATGAATACTCCCATGAGTGCCCTGGCTCTTCGTATTCTGGCGCCTACCCTTGTTATCGTGGCCATTATGGGAGTTCTTCGCGGCTTTTTCCAGGGCCTTGGTACCATGATCCCCACAGCCACATCCCAGATTATAGAACAGATCATAAATGCCGGGGGAAGTATCATTTTTGCCCTGACCTTTTCGGGCTACGGTTTAGAGATCGGCAAGGCATTTAACGATCCCGAGAATTATAAAGCAGCATACGGTGCAGCCGGAAGTACACTGGGAACCAGCATAGGAGCCCTTGCAGGCCTGTTATTCCTGGTTCTTGTTCTGGTTTCATATTTTCCAAGACTTAGAAAAGGCACCATAAGAGACGTTACCAAATACAGGAATACCGAAAAGTATTCTTATATTGTAAAGCTAATGTTTCTGACCATTATACCTGTCTTACTGAGCACAACCGTATATCAGCTAAGTGATTTTTTAGACCAGTCTATATACAAGAAGATTATGGCTCTTCTTAATTACTCGGCTACTGACACCAGTATAAACTGGGGTATATACAGCGGAAGATGTCTTGTGCTTATAAGTATTCCCATAACCATAGCCAATTCCGTTTCAGCCTCCGTTATTCCCAGCTTAACGGCTGCCATTGCGGAAGGTGACCACAGGCTGGTTAGGCACAAGATCAATCTTGCCATAAGATTCGTTATGATCATTGCATTTCCTTGTGCTGTCGGTATGGGGGTTCTTTCATCCCCTATACTTCAGCTTTTATATCACGATTCGAGGGAACTTCCTGCATCACTTATTACCATAGCCTCACTTTCCATAGTATTTTACTCCCTATCCACCCTTACAAACGGTATATTACAGGGTGTTGACAAGCTTATGGCCCCGGTAAGGAATGCCCTTATTTCCCTTGTGTTACATATCATTACCCTTGTGGTATGTATGTTTTTCTTTGACTTAAATATATACGCAGTTGTAGTCTCGAATATAATATTCCCACTGTCTGTAACGGTTTTAAACGGTCTGTCCATCAAGAGCCATCTGTCATACAGGCAGGAGATTTATCGTACATTTATAATTCCGGCCATTTCATCGGCCATTATGGGAGGCATAATCTTTGGTTTATACAGGCTTATCATGCATTTTGCCGCTGCTAATGCCTTAGCAACCATAGTTTCAATTATAGTTGCTATTCCCGTATACTTTATGCTTCTTATAGGACTTCGGGGAATTACGGAAAGAGAGCTTAGAGAACTGCCCAAGGGCCGAAAGCTGCTGCAGATCGCAAAGAAGCTTCATCTTATGTAATTCCTTTTAAGGCGGAGGTGATCTTTATGGAAGGTGCTAAGGTTATAGTGATAGGCGGAGGCCCATCAGGAATGATGGCGGCTATTACTGCGGCCAGAAACGGTGGTAATGTTACTATCTTAGAGAGAAATGACAGGGTGGGAAAGAAGATATTATCCACAGGTAACGGTAAGTGTAATTTTACTAACCGTAATCAGGATATCAGCAATTATCACGGGGATTCCGACTTTATCGTCAAGATTTTAGAGCAGTTCGATCATTTCCAGACTATGCGGTTCTTTGACAGGCTGGGGATTATAGCAAAAGATAAGAATGGTTATATCTATCCCAATTCCAATCAGGCATCCTCGGTACTTGACGTCCTTCGTATGGAGATCTTCGCCTGCAATATTAATGTGGAATGCGGGATTAAGATCACGGGAGTAGAGAAGGTAGGTCATCGCTTTGTGGTTCATACTTTTCTTAAAGACTATGATGCAGACAGTGTGATCATTGCCACCGGGTCAAAAGCGGCGCCTTCCACCGGTTCTGACGGAAGCGGATACGAGTACGTTCTTTCTTTCGGACATACCCTGGTCCCGGTTTTGCCTTCTCTTGTTCAGCTTCGCAGTGATCCCAAGCTTTTTAAAGCAATAGCGGGAGTTCGGACTGACGCTCATTGCATGTTATACGTTGAAAATGATCTTGTGGCGGATGATAAGGGGGAATTACAGATCACGGATTACGGAATATCAGGTATTCCCGTATTTCAGATAAGCCGTTATGCCTCCATAGCCTTAAATGAGAGAAAGAAGGTCAAGGTTCTTATTGATTTCTTCCCGGAGATGGATTATGAGACCTTAACCAAGCTCCTTATTAACCGTTTTAATCTTTATAAAACCAGGTCGGTGGAAGATGCCATGATCGGAATGATCAACAAGAAGCTGGTTACTATGTTTATTAAGGAGTCGGGGTTAAGTCCAACTGCTGCGGCAGGGTCTTTGAATGAGGATCAGATAAAGCGTTTGGCGAAGAATATGAACCGGTTTAAAGTTAATATTACCGGGACTAATTCTTTTGATAATGCCCAGGTATGCTGCGGGGGGATCAGTACAAAAGAGATTAATCCCTATACCATGGAGTCGGAGAAGGCCAGAGGGCTGTTTTTTGCAGGGGAGATCGTGGATGTTGATGGGGCTTGCGGCGGGTATAATCTGCAGTGGGCGTGGAGTTCAGGATTCGTAGCCGGGAAGAATGCGGCGCTTAAAAAGCCGGTTTTCAGCCTTTGAGAGGATATAATTATATGTATCGAATAACTCAGCTAAAACTGGATATCAGGCATAGTCAGGCGGACTTGGTAAAGGCGGCTGCGGATGCTTTGCGGATTAAACCTTCGGATGTTAGGGATCTGAGGGTTTTTAAGCGTTCGGTGGATGCCAGGAAGAAGCCGGATATATTTTATGTGTATACGGTGGATGTGGAAGTAGATAAGGGCGTGAGGCTGTCTAAGAAGGTTTTGGGTAATAAGAATATTTCCAGGACGCCTGAGTTTAAGTATGAGTTTAGGGTGACGGGGGAGGAGAAGTTACGGAATAGGCCTGTTATTATAGGGACTGGGCCGGCGGGGCTCTTTTGCGGACTCTTTTTGGCCAGGGCAGGCTTTAAGCCCATTCTTTTTGAGAGGGGCAAGGAGGCACATAAGCGTAAGCGTGATGTGGAGCGGTTCTGGGAAGAGGGAGTCATTGACCCGCAGTCTAATGTCCAGTTTGGTGAGGGAGGCGCAGGAACCTTTTCCGACGGCAAGCTTAATACCATGGTAAAGGACGAATTCGGCAGGAATCGGGTGGTTCTTGAAGAATTTGTTAATCACGGGGCTTCTGAGGAGATTTTGTATATTAATAAGCCCCATATAGGGACTGACAAGCTTATTAAAATAGTGACTTCCATGAGGGAGGAGATTATTTCTCTGGGCGGAGAGGTCCGGTTTAATTCTACTGTTTATGATTTTGTTATTAATGATTGGAAGATAACGGGAGTAAGAGTGGTTTCTGAAGGAAAGGAGATTCAGGTGGATACAGACCTTGTGGTACTAGCCTGCGGTCATTCTTCCAGAGATACTTTTGCTGTTTTAAATGAGATAAAGGTCCCCATGGAGGCTAAGTCCTTTGCGGTGGGAGTAAGGGTAATACACCCTCAGAGACTTATAAATATGGCTATGTACGGGGTGGAAGAGTCAGATACTCTTCCTGCTGCGGATTATAAGGTTACTTACAAGCTTCCAAACGGAAGAGGGGTTTATTCCTTCTGCATGTGCCCCGGTGGTTATGTAGTTAATGCATCTTCCGATGGGGGAGAACTCTGTGTTAACGGAATGAGCTATTCCGACAGGGGAAGTAAGAGTGCTAACTCTGCCATTATTGTGACTGTAGATAAGAGTGACTTTCCCGGAGATGACTCTCTTTCAGGTGTCAGATTTCAGCAGGACCTAGAGAAGAAGGCTTATGAGCTCTGCAAGGGAAGTATTCCGGTGCAGTTATATGCTGACTTTAAGGATAACAGAGAAACAACCGGCTTTAATGGTTTCGTTCCTGATATTAAGGGTAAGTATGAATTCGGGAATATAAGAGAGATCTTCAGCGATGAAATTAATGAGTCTTTGATTGAAGGAATGGAAGGATTCGGACGGCAAATTCATGGATTTAACGGGGAATCTGCCATATTTGCGGGCTTAGAGTCCAGGACCTCGTCACCTGTTCGGATCCTTAGAGATGAGGCTTTCGAAAGTCTTATAAAAGGTCTATACCCCTGCGGTGAAGGGGCCGGCTATGCCGGGGGCATAACCTCCGCCGCCATGGACGGCATCAAAGTCGCCGAAGCCATCACCTCAAAATATAAATCATATCAGTAACAGTGAACATAATATATATTCAAAAGAACCACCTTGAGTCGCGGTCGGCACTTAGCGAATCGACCAGCAACTACACTTATACCAATTGAAATTCGATGAGCTTAGTGTTCCGCTACGCGAGCACGGAGCGCAAGCGTTGGTTCGTTGAATATATATTATGTGAGCGTCACTCGAATTCCTCTTTGAAAATATCAGATATCAGGGCGAGCTCTTTCTCAGAGCCTGTCACATGAGGTACCATGAAGGAGCCGGCGTCGCTGCCGGAGAGGATGTTTATTCCCATCCTGGCGGCAATATGGATATTCTCTATGTGTTTATTAAGGATTCTTTTTATTACATCTTCGCTGAAGCCGGGCTGGCCGGCAAGGGCGGCAACAGGGATTACGGTGGGAGTCCAGAAGGCCTCTTTTTCTTTAAATAATTCAAGGGTTTCTTTCTCCATGAAATACCCGTGTTCAATGGAATCAGCTCCTGCTTCAAGGGCACTTACAATCCTTTCATTACCGTTGCAGTGAACCATAACTGCAAAACCCGCGTCATGGCTCATTTTTATCATCTCCCGCATCTCCTCAGGAGTAATGGTACAGTCGGAAATACGGCCGTATTCATTAAAATCCATAATACCGGAACCCATAATCTTTACGAAGTCACAGTCATTATCTTTAACTTCCTCAAGTAAGACCTTAAATTCATCCATATCAGTAAAGGACCGGCCGAGAATTGACCCGTAAGACCCCTTCTTATATATAGCAAAGCCGGGAGTGCGGTAGTCTATCCCATATTCCGGGGCCAGGGACTTAGCAAGAAGTGAGCAGCCCCATTTGTCACCTCCGTCCCGAAGGAAGGTAAAGCCTGCGTCACTGTACCCTTTTAAAACCGTCCGAATATGGGCTTCATCCGGTCCGTCTTCATGGAGCCTTTTCATTTCCTTATAATCCGCCCCGTCAAGAGCTATATGTATATGGGCATCATAATTTATCATAATCATTTCCTCATTTCTATCATAGACATCCTAACACAAAGAATAATACTTTTGAACAAGAATATATTCCATAAAACATTTGCCCCCTCCGCCATAATCATTTATAATCTCTATGTATGATTTTGGGATACAGGGAAAGCGAGGGCAAGTCGTGGCGGAAATGACCCCTATGATGCAACAGTATATGAAGACAAAAGAAGAATACAGGGATTGTATTCTCTTTTATCGTCTCGGGGATTTCTACGAAATGTTCTTCAAAGACGCAGAAGTGGCATCAAGGGAACTGGAGCTGGTTCTTACAGGCAAGAACTGCGGCCTGGAAGAGAAAGCCCCCATGTGCGGCATTCCCTATCACGCATCTGAGAATTACATTAACAGGCTGGTAAGCAAGGGCTATAAAGTGGCCATCTGCGAGCAGGTGGAAGACCCCAAACTTGCCAAAGGCATTGTTAAGCGTGAAGTCATAAGAGTTGTCACCCCCGGAACCATTATGAATTCCAGTGCCTTGGACGAGACCCGTAATAATTATATAATGGGCATCTGCGAGATGGAGGATGTATTCGGTATCGCAGTATGTGACGTAACTACAGGAGAATTTCGTCTTACCCAGACCGAGGAGGCCGGAAGGGTAATAGACGAGATTATTAAATTTACCCCGTCGGAGATCGTATGTAATGATGCATTTATGATATCCGGCATTGATATTGAAGATATAAAAAGCCGTTTGGGGATATATATTTCCACCTTAGAACCCGGCTTTTTTGATGAAGACAAGATAAACTCGGCACTTTGCGCCCAGTTTAATTTGCAGCAGATATCGGATCTGGGACTGGAGGATTTCTCCGTGGGAATCCTGGGAGCCGGCGGACTGCTGCTATATCTGTTTGATACCCAGAAGACTTCTCTGGGTCATATTTCTACCCTTATCCCTTATAGAATTGAAAAATACATGGTTCTAGACTCCTATACCAGACGAAACCTGGAATTGGTGGAGACTTTACGTGAGAAGCAAAAAAAGGGGTCTCTTCTTGGGGTTATTGACCGTACCAAAACAGCCATGGGCGCCAGACTCCTTCGAAGCAGCGTAGAGCAGCCCCTGCTTGAAAAGGAGCTTATTGAAGATAGGCTGGATGCTCTGGAGGAGTTTAATAATAACCTTATTACCAGGGACGAGGTAAGAGAGTATTTAAATCCCGTATATGACCTGGAACGACTTATAGGACGGATCAGCTGTAATACTGCCGGCCCCAGGGACTTAATAGCCTTAAAGCAGTCCCTTTCCATGCTTCCCCATATTAAAAATGTCATGTCGGAGTTTAAAAGTTCTCTCCTTAGCAGCCTGACGGAGCAGATGGATCTTTTGGAAGACATCTGCACCTTAATAGAATCCGCCATAAATGATGACCCACCCCTTACGGTAAGGGATGGTGACATTATTAAAACCGGCTGGAATGAAGACGTGGATAAACTTCGAAGTGCTAAAACAGAGGGTAAGTCCTGGCTGGCTTCCCTTGAAGCAAAGGAGCGGGAGCGGACAGGTATTAAGAACATGAAGGTTAAATATAACAAGGTCTTTGGTTACTACCTGGAGGTTTCCAATTCCTACAAGGATCAGGTTCCCGATGATTATATGAGAAAGCAGACCCTGGCCAATGCCGAAAGGTTCATTACTCCCGAGCTTAAAGAACTGGAAGATACCATTCTGGGAGCGGAGGAAAAGCTTACAAACCTGGAATACGACTTATTCTGTAAGGTCCGGGAGTCCATTTCCGAAAATGTAGCCCGGATTCAGGCAACTGCCTCGGTTATAGCCTATATTGACATGTTATCTGCCTTAGCCTACGTTTCGGAGCATAATAATTATGTCAAGCCGGAGATAAACAAAACCGGGGTCATTAACATAAAAGGCGGCAGACATCCGGTAGTAGAGAAAATGATACTCCACAACATGTTCATTGAAAATGATACTTATCTGGATGAGGATAATCACCGGATAGCCATTATTACAGGTCCTAACATGGCAGGTAAATCCACCTATATGCGCCAGACCGCCCTTATTACCCTTATGGCTCAGATAGGATGCTTCGTTCCGGCAAAAACTGCTCAGATAAGCATTGTAGACCGTATATTTACCCGTGTGGGTGCTTCCGATGACTTAGCCTCAGGTCAGTCTACCTTTATGGTGGAGATGACCGAGGTTGCCAATATTCTTCGTAATGCCACTAAGCAGAGTCTTATCGTTCTTGACGAGATAGGTCGGGGAACCAGCACCTATGACGGATTGTCCATAGCCTGGTCGGTAGTGGAACACATCGCATCCTTTGTGGGGGCTAAGACCTTATTTGCCACCCATTATCATGAACTGACCGAGCTTGAGGATAAGATAAACTGCGTTAATAACTACTGCATAGCAGTTAAGGAGCAGGGCGATGATATAGTATTCCTGCGAAAGATCATCCCCGGAGGAGCAGACAAGTCCTACGGAATCCAGGTTGCCAAGCTGGCCGGGGTTCCTGATGAAGTAATTGATAGGGCAAAGGAGATCTTATCCGACCTGCTTAAAAATCTTGCCCCGGGAGGGGCTCTGCCGGCAAAAGAAAGTGAAGAATACACCCAGATGTCCCTTTTCGATTATGCAGTAGATAAAGACCGGGAGATAATCGAAGAACTTAGAGGCCTTAAACTTGAGGAAATGACCCCTCTTGAAGCATTAAATATCTTAAGCGACATCAAAAAACGTCTGCTTTAGGAGAATACTTATGAAAACTATTGAAATACTGGACAAAAACACAATTGATAAGATAGCTGCCGGTGAGGTGGTGGAGCGGCCTGCCTCCATAGTTAAAGAACTGGTGGAAAACTCCATCGATTCAGGGGCATCCGCCATTAACATCGAGATAAAAGACGGTGGGATCAGCTTTATCCGTATAACCGATAACGGTTCCGGAATAGAAGCAGACCAGATAAAAAAGGCCTTTCTCCGTCATTCCACCAGTAAACTTCGCAGCGTTGAAGACTTATCAACCATAGAATCCTTAGGCTTTCGAGGTGAAGCCCTGTCAAGTATTTCAGCCATATCCAAAGTTGAGCTTATTACCAAAGTCTCCGGCGCCTTAACGGGAGTCCGTTATATCATAGAAGGGGGCGAGGAGAAGCTCTATCAGGAAGTAGGAGCCCCTGATGGAACTACCATTATTATCAGGGATGTTTTTTATAATACCCCTGCCAGAAAGAAATTTTTAAAATCCCCGGGAACTGAAAGCTCTTACATAGCCTCCCTTGTAGAGCGATTAGCCCTTTCCCATCCGGGCATTTCCTTTAATTACATTCAAAATAACGCCACCAGGCTTCATACAGCCGGTAACGGATCGGTTAAGGATATAGCTTACAGCGTATTCGGCAAAGAAATAACCGGCAATATGATTCCCATTAACGTGGATAACGGCTATATGCGCCTTATGGGCTATGTGTGCAAACCCATAGTATCCCGGGGTAACCGTAATTACGAGAACTATTTCGTTAACGGAAGGTTTGTTAAAAACAATATAATCACCAGGGGAATCGAGGATGCTTATAAGTCATACATGATGCATCACAGGTATCCCTTTACCCTTCTTATGCTGGATATTAACGGCACGGAAGTGGATGTAAATGTCCATCCCGCCAAACAGGAAGTGCGATTTGATAACGGTGAGTTGATTTATTCAACCGTCTATAAATCTATTTATGAGGCCATAAGCCAGATGGACCTTATCCCGGAGATTTCATTTACCAGGGAAGAAGATGAGAAGTCCCGGATAAAAGCCCCTCGTCCGGCAGAGCCTTTTGAGCAGCGAAGGATAGAGGCGGAAGTCCCTTCATTTATTCCGGAGGATAAAGTGCTTAAGGAAGAAGTTCCTGTATCAAAGCCCCTTTTTACCCCGAATAGTGACGTAAAGCCTGAGCAGCTTAAACTAGATATGCCGGAATATGTGGAGAAGGCAAGACCGGAGATTACCATAATCGGCCAGGTCTTTGATACATACTGGGTTATAGAATATGATGAGAAAATGTATATAATCGACCAGCATGCCGCCCATGAGAAGGTTAAATATGAGCGCATTATAAATAGACTTAAGGAAAGAACTTTCGAGTCCCAGATTCTTTCTCCTCCTATAGTGGTCACCTTGTCTTCGGCGGAAGAAGAGACCTTAAACACCTATAAGGACACCTTTGCATCCTTTGGATTTGAGATTTCACCCTTCGGGGGAAATGAGCACATAATCTCTGCAGTCCCCATGGATGTCTACAGCCTTGATTTTAAAGACGTTTTTATAGAGATCCTGGATAATTTAAGCGAAGGAAATACAGCCACTCCGGATATTATAAATGACCGGATAGCCACCATGAGCTGCAAGGCTGCAGTTAAGGGCAATAATACCTTAAGTCCCGCGGAAGCCCAGGCTTTGATCTCTGAGATGTTTACTTTGGAAGACCCCTTTAACTGTCCTCACGGACGCCCCACTGTAATATCCATTTCCAAATATGAGATGGAGAAACATTTTAAACGGATTGTCTGATATATGAAAAAACCACTTGTAATTATAACCGGGCCTACATCCGTAGGTAAAACCGGCCTTTCAATTAAACTGTGTTCCCGTATAGGGGGCAGCGTCATTTCCGCCGATTCCATGCAGGTTTATAAGGGGATGGATATCGGAACGGCTAAGATAAAACCCGAAGAGATGGCGGGCATTCCCCATTATCTTATTGATGAATATGAGCCCGAGCATGAATTTAACGTGGCGGAGTTCAAAGAGAAAGCCTGCCTGTATCTTAAGAGGATATACAATGAGGGTCGGATCCCCGTTATCGTTGGGGGAACCGGCTTTTATATACAGGCCCTCCTTTATGACGTTGATTTTACCGAAGCCCGGGAGGATAAGGACTTCCGGAATAATTTGGCTGATATAGTCGGGCTAAAGGGCAATGAATACCTTCATGAGATGTTAAGGAAAGTTGACCCTGATGCGGCCCTTGCCATCCACTCCAATAATGTTAAAAGGGTAATTCGGGCCCTTGAATACCATCATTTAACGGGAGAGCTCATTTCCCGGCATAATATGGAGGAAAGGGGAAAGGAGTCGCCTTATAATTTCGCCTATTTTGTATTAAATGATGACCGAGCCCTCCTTTATGAGAAGATTGACAAGCGAATCGATATTATGATAGAACAAGGTCTTGTGGATGAAGTATCTGCCCTTAAAAAGAGGGGTCTGACCAAGGATAATGTATCCATGAAGGGCCTGGGATATAAGGAAATCTTAGCTTACCTTGAAGGAGAGTGTTCCCTGGAGGAAGCAGTATATGTCCTGAAGCGTGATACCAGGCATTTTGCCAAGAGACAGCTTACCTGGTTTAAGAGAGAAAGAGATGTTATCTGGGTGAATAAGACAGAATTTGACCATGACGAGAAAAAGATACTTGATTACATGCTTAATGTTTTAAATGAAAAGGGAATAGGTTGATTTATATGGATAATGAGATGTTACTCAGCTTGGGAATTTCAAAAGAAGTTGCGGATTATGCAGCCCCCATACTTGAAAGTCTTGAGCCGCGTTTTAAAGAGATCGATGATACGGCTGAATATAACCAGCTTAAGGTACTAAAGGCCATGCAGGAAAACAGGGTGGCTGCGGAGTGCTTTAATACAGCCACAGGTTACGGATATGACGATGTGGGCAGGGATACCTTAGAGAAGGTTTATGCATCATTTTTCGGAACGGAAGATGCCCTGGTTCGTCCCCAGATCACCTGCGGAACCCATGCCCTGTCCCTTACCCTGTCAGCAATCTTACGCCCGGGAGACCAGCTTTTATCCCCTGTGGGCAAGCCCTATGACACCTTAGAAGAGGTTATAGGAATCCGGCCTTCAAAGGGGTCTCTTGCCGAATACGGGGTGACATATAAGCAGGTTGACCTCCTTGATAACAGTGAGTTTGACTATGAAGGAATAAAAAAGGCCATCACGCCTAAGACCAGGATGGTTACCATACAGCGGTCCAAAGGCTATCAGACGAGAAAGACCCTGTCCGTATCCCGGATAGGGGAGCTGATAAGCTTCATAAAGGGAATTAAGCCGGATATCATCTGCATGGTAGACAATTGTTACGGTGAATTTGTAGAAAGAAGAGAACCCAGTGATGCAGGGGCGGATCTTGTGGTGGGTTCCCTTATAAAGAATCCCGGAGGGGGACTTGCCCCCATAGGAGGGTATATAGCAGGAAAGGCTGACCTGATAGAATACGTAGCCTACAGGCTTACTTCTCCCGGTCTTGGTAAAGAGGTGGGAGCCTCTCTGGGCATCATGCAGTCATTTTTCCAGGGCTTCTTCCTGGCACCCGTGGTTACTGCAGCAGCATTAAAGGGAGCCATATTTGCCGCGAATATCTACGAGAAACTTGGCTTTAAGGTAATCCCCGATTCATTTGAGTCCCGTCATGATATTATCCAGGCTGTGGAGTTCGGTGATCCCGAGGCTGTTATAGCCTTTTGCAAGGGTATCCAGTCTGCAGCTCCGGTGGACAGCCACGTTACTCCTGTTCCCTGGGCTATGCCGGGATATGATGCTGACGTGATAATGGCTGCAGGAGCCTTTGTTCAGGGATCTTCCATAGAACTTTCCGCGGACGGCCCCATTAAGCCCCCTTATGCCGTATATTTTCAGGGGGGTCTTACCTGGCCTCATGCCAAGCTGGGGATATTAAAATCCTTGGAATATTTAAAAGAGGCAAATATTGTAAAGTTATAATTTTCGTGTACAAGCATGCTGTTTTATGGTAAAATATTAGGGCGATTTTTGTAAGAATACACTTTCAAATGGGAGGATTTATATATGTCAAATGTATTATTTGGTATTGATCTGGGCACCAATAATATCAAAATCTACGATCAGGCTTCCAATCAGATCTATAAGCAGAAGAACGTGATTGCTATTGTTAATAAGAAAGATCTTTTTGCATACGGCGATGAGGCATACCAGATGCACGAGAAGGCTCCGGCCACCATTAATGTATCATTTCCCGTGCATTACGGTGTTATAGCCGATTACAATAATATGCAGACCCTGCTTAATGAGTTTCTGAAGGAGTTCATGGATGCCAAATCCAAAATAGCTGATTTCATTATTGCCGTACCCACGGATATTACGGAAGTAGAGAAGAAGGCCTTCAAGGACCTGGTAAAGGGCTGTTCAGTTAAGTCTAAAGAGATTCTGGTGGCTGACAAGCCTGTTGCCGATGCCATCGGTATGGGTCTTGATGTTAAGAGCCCCACGGGGACCCTTGTTATCGACATGGGTGGAGATACCACCGAGATCTCCGTTCTTTCACTGGGAGGCATAGTCTTAAGCCAGCTTAACCATATCGCAGGCAATAAGTTTGACGAATCCATCATTTCCTACGTTAAACGTACTCACGGTATCGATATAGGCAAGAAGACTGCCTGCGCCTTAAAAGAGAGCATAGGTACTGCCATTGACGACACCCAGGAAGAGATGGTTGCCTTCGGAAGATATATAGTTACGGGTCTTCCCATTGAGATAACCTTAACATCCCATGATATATACGAGGCCATTAAGAATGATATCAATTCTCTTATTAATGCCATTAAGATGCTTTTAGAGCGTATACCGCCTGAGATGTCAGCCGATATTATCCATCACGGACTTTATCTTACCGGAGGTTCATCACAGATTAAGAATCTTGATAAGCTTCTTACCGAAGAGCTTAATATTAAATGCAATATGTGCGATGACCCCAGTGAAAGTGTTGTCCGCGGGCTTATTCAGATAGCTACCAACGAGAAATATCATTCCCTTGCATATGCCATGAATACCAAGACGTTAATCTAAGGATAAATGAGGTCTTTTAATGAAAAAGAATAAAAGGAGAACGCTTCCCAGCAGATATATTCTGATTGGACTGACTGTTTTATTCCTTTGTTGTATTTATATCTCATATAAGTTTGATTTCAACGCGGCTCCTGTTAATACAGTATCAGGATATCTTTTTGTACCCATTCAGAAGGGAATTAATAACATCGGTTCCTGGATCTATAACAGAACTGAAGGATTTAAGGACTTACAGACTGTTCTGGACGAGAACTCCAAATTGCAGGAACGTATTGATGAGCTTACCGCCCAGAACTCCACCCTGCAGCTGGAGCACTACGAGTATCTGCGGCTGCTGGAACTGGTGGAACTGGACAAGAAATACCCTGATTACGAGAAGGAAGCTGCACGTATCATAGGTAAAGATCCCGGCAACTGGTTTAATACCTTTACCATCGATAAGGGGACCAATGACGGTATTAAAGTAGACATGAATGTTATCGCCGGAAGCGGTCTGGTAGGTATAGTCTCCGATGTAGGACCCAACTGGGCCAGGGTTCGTGCCATTATTGACGATTCCAGCAATGTAAGTGCCATGAACCTTGCCACAACAGATCTGTGTATCATCGCCGGTGATCTTAAAACCATGAGCAAGAGCAGAAGTATCGTATTTAAGGATATGTCCGATTCCAACGGGGATTCTAAAGTGGGAGACCAGATGGTTACTTCCAACATAAGCAGTAAGTTCCTGCCGGGCCTTCTGGTGGGGTATATAAGTTCCATTCAAAAGGACGGCAACAATCTTACGGTTTCCGGAGAAGTGACTCCCGTTGTGGATTTTGAGCATTTGGAAGAGGTTCTTATTATTAAGAAATTGAAGGAAAAAGAATAATGCATGTGAATATCAGTATGACCATACGCCGTTACATTGCGGCTGCGGTTGCGGTTATTTTCATTTTCATACTGCAAAGTACCTTATTTAAGGCCGTTTCCCTTGCAGATATTACCCCTAATCTGCTGGTGATACTTACATCCTCCATTGGTTTTATGAGGGGAAGAAAAGAGGGGATGTTTACCGGGATCCTTTCGGGAATTCTTATCGATCTCTTTTATTGCGACGTATTCGGAGTAAATGTACTGATCTTCATGTATGTAGGTTACATTAACGGCATTTTCAATAAAAACTTCCTTCCCGAAGACGTGAGGATGCCTCTGATAATTATCGGTGCCAGCGATCTGATCTACTGCGGTGCCGTATATGTACTTCGTTTCCTTTTCAGGAGCAAGCTTAGTCTGGGTTATTATTTTATACATATTATGATGCCGGAGATGATATACACCATACTTGTCTCCATTATTATGTTCAAGATTATATACAGTGTCATTTCTGTATTTGACAAGATAGAGAAGAGGAGCTCTAAGAAATTTGTTTAGTGCATATTTTCAGGAAATCAAAGATTTCTTTTCACGAATATTTAAGTCAAGAATACTTGTTCTGACTATTATTCTCTGCATTCTGTCGGGTATTTTGGTACTTCGCCTCTTCGTGCTGCAGATAATAAACGGAGATAATTACCTTAATAACTTTACCCTTACGATAGAAAAAGAACGGTCCATTCCCGGAGCCAGAGGCATTATCTACGATTGCAACGGTGAACCTCTGGCTTACAACGAACTGGCTTATACCGTCTGCATAGAAGATAACGGAACATATGATACTCTGGATGAGAAAAACAAGGTGCTTAACGATACCATCAACAAGCTTGTTAAGATAATTGAGTCCCATAAGGACTCTCTTAATAATGATTTTTATATCCAGATGGGAAATGACGGGAAGATGGAATACACCGTATCCGGCACCCAGAAACTCAGATTCCTGGCGGATATCTTCGGTTATCCGCGTATCGACTCTCTGAAATACAACTCTGCTTTAGGCTGCAGTGAGGCCGAGGCTACCGCCGAACAGATCTATAACCTGCTGGCGGACAAGAAACATTATAACCTGAGTGAAGATGTTTATTCCCGGGAAGAATGCCTGAAGATAATGGCTGTCAGATATGCCGTTTCCCAGAATTCTTACCAGAAATACCTTATGACAACCGTTGCTCTCCAGGTTTCTCCTGATACAGTTGCGGAAGTTATGGAGAGTATTAATGACCTGCAGGGTGTCAGCATTACCGAAGGATCCGTAAGAAAGTACAATTCAAGTATATACATGGCTCCCATTATAGGATATACAGGTAAGATCTCATCAGAAGAGCTCTCGGAGTACAATAAAGATAACCCTAACAACTATGCCTTAAATGATGTAATCGGTAAAGCCGGTATCGAGCAGTATATGGAAGAACACCTACGTGGAAAGAAGGGCTATGAGAAGATTTACGTAGACAGTCTGGGTAAGATCCTTCAGGTAGCCGATAAGGTGGATGCTTCATCAGGAGATAATGTATACCTGACTATAGATTCCAAACTCCAGGAGGCCGCTTATCGTATTATAGAGCAGCGTCTTGCAGGTATTATCTTAAGTAAGCTTATTAACGAACTTGAATACCATATGTCCGAAGACACTAAGGCCAGCGATATTCAGATTCCCATAGGTGATGCCTACTTTTCACTGGTTGATAATAATATCATAGATCTGAACCATTTCGGAAATGATAATGCCGGGCCTTCGGAGAAGAGGGTGCAGGAGGTCTTTGACGGCAGATATAAAAGTGCTTTAACCGCTGTGGAAGATATGCTTAAGACTTCTACGGTTACATATAATAATCTGGGCAATGAATTGGAGTCCTATTGCAACTTTATTATTAATCAGCTCTTTTCCGAAGGATATCTGTCCTTTGACAGGATCAATACCTCCGATGAGATGTATGTCAACTGGAAGAACGGTACCGTTGCCACCAAGGAATACCTCTTATACACTATTTCCAGCGGTTGGCTTGATATTACCAAGTTTCCGGCAGATACCACCTACTCCGATGCCAATGAGATCTATGACCGGCTTACGGAGCATATTATGGATTCCATATGTACCACCGTTGCATTTAAAAAGCTGGTTTATAAGGTTCTGGTGAAAACCGGTCAGGTGTCCGGCAATGCCCTTTGCCTGATTTTATATGAACAGGATGTTCTCCCGGCAGATGATCCTGATAGAGCAGCGTTAGAGGGAGGCGCTATTAATGCCTTTGATTTCATGGTTCGTAAGATCACCAAGCTGGAGATTACTCCCGGTATGCTGGCCTTAGATCCCTGTTCGGCATCCATAGTTATTACAGACCCCAGTAACGGTAATACTTTGGCCTGCGTATCCTACCCGGGATATGATAATAACAAGCTGGCCAATAAGGTTGATAATAAGTATTACTACCAGCTGTCCCAGAGTAAGTCCTACCCCCTGTATAACCATGCCACCCAGGAGCGTACGGCTCCCGGATCTACCTTTAAGATGGTTACGGCTACGGCAGGTCTTTCAGAAGGAATTATAACTCCTGAGACAGAGATTCAGGATAAGGGTATCTTCGAGCTCATCACCCCCAGCCCCAGATGCTGGGTATATCCGGCTGTCCATGGAGCAATTAATGTATCCGAAGCCATCAGAGATTCATGTAACTACTTTTTCTATTCCGTAGGCTATGACATGAGCCTTGATATGGGCACATATAATGCGGAAAAAGGTATAGATATACTTAAAAAATATGCTTCGGAATATGGTCTGGCCGAGCGTTCAGGCCTTGAGATGAATGAAAATGAGCCATCCATAGCTACGGATTATCCCGTAACAGCTGCTATCGGACAGAGTAATCACAACTTTACCGTTTCCCAGCTTGCAAGATATGTTATGACCGTGGCTAACCGGGGTAAATGCTATAACCTGACTCTGATCGATAAGGTTTGCGACAAGGATGGCAAGACCCTTGTAGATAGCGAGCCTAATCTGGGTAGAGAACTGACGGATGTTTCATCCTCAACATGGAACGCCATAAGAACCGGTATGCATATGGATATAGGCACATTAACAGCATTTAACAACGTTAAAGAGACTGCTGCAGGTAAGACGGGAACCGCCGAGGAAGCGGCTAATCGTGGTAACCACGCCCTGTTTGTATGCTTTGCACCCTATGAGAATCCCAAGATTGCCTCAGCGGTGCGTATTCCGCATGGTTATTCTTCTTCAAATGCCGTGGATATTACTGCGGAAGTATTAGAGTATTATTTTAATCAGGTATCACTTGATGATATCCGCAAGAACGGGGCTATCATGCCCGGCGGTCAGGTGGTCGGTGATTAGGAGGTTTTTTGCTAATGGATAATTCAGTTATTCTAAAGGGTAATCCCTATGGTATATCTGTTATAATAAATGAAGGCGGAGAGTATAAGACAATTAAAGACCGTGTTTTAAGCAAGTTTAAAGACTCGGAAGGTTTCTTTAAGGGTGCTTCCGTTGGTATATCTTTTGAAGGCGATGTACACCTTCCGGATAATTACCAGCTGGACCTCCTTAATTCCATCGCAGATAATACCTGTATTAACGTGGTATGTCTCATTGACAGATCCCAGGATACGGTATGTTACTATAAGGATATTGTTGAGGCTGCAGGTAAGGAAGCCGGTTCTGATGAATATAAAGACTATTGTACCGTTATCCGGGATAATATAAGGGAAGAAAACAGCGTCACTTCACCCCTGGGTATTATGGTAATAGGAAGTGTTCTTCCTTCCGGCAGAGTGACTTCCGACAATGATGTTTATATTATGGGCACCGCTTCCGGAACCGTTACGGCAGGCGCCCCGGATAATACATCGGCAGTAGTATATGCCGGCAGTTTTGACAACTGTAATCTTACCATAGGGGGAATAAGCAAAAGAAACGAAAACTCCCTTGGCTCATTTTTCAGGAAACTTAAAAAAAGTAAGAATATGATCAAAGCATACGTTGAAAATGATCTAATTTGTTTTGAGGAAGTAAAACAGGAACTTTGATATGTTAAAACGTTACAGATTAAAAGACTTTGATTACAGACTTGTTATTTTCGTATTTGTTTTAAGCGTACTGGGCATACTTCTTATCGGTAGTGCAGCCCGGTCCAAACAGACCATGCAGATCTTCGGACTGTTTCTGGGACTGGTTGCCATGGCCCTGCTTTCTGTAATCGATTATAATTACATATTGCAATTCTACTGGGTAATATATATTGTTAATATTGTACTCCTTGTTTTTGTACGTATTCTGGGTTATGCTGCCGGAGGAGCCACCAGATGGGTTACCATCTTTGGTATAAGGTTTCAGCCTTCGGAGCTGTCGAAGATACTTTTGATACTCTTTTTTGCCAAAGTATTTTCGAAATACGAAGAGACCTTAAGTACACCCAGAGTATTGGGCTTTATGCTGGTTCTTGCCCTTGTTCCCTTATATCTGATCAAGAGCCAGCCGGACCTTTCCACAAGTATCGTTGTAGCCGTGGTATTCTGTTTTATGATCTATATTGCGGGTTTGAAACGAAAGATTGTTTTGTCGACCCTGGGAGGACTGACCGTGGCGGCGGTAGGCTTTATGATAGTATTGTTTAACTACGGCAATACTTTGCTTACTCCTTACCAGTACAAGCGTATCATGGCATGGTTTGACCCTGTCCGTTACGCGGATACGGCTTACCAGCAGCAGAATTCCATTATGGCCATAGGTTCAGGCCAGCTTATAGGCAAAGGTCTTAACAATAACGTGGTCTCTTCCGTTAAGAACGGAAACTTTATCTTACAGCCCCAGACAGATTTTATCTTCGCCGTTACGGGAGAAGAGCTGGGGTTTGTGGGAAGCGTTATAGTAATCGTTCTCCTTCTTGTTATAGCATTGGAATGTATCAAGATAGGCAAAAAAGCTCATGACCTGCAGGGAAAGCTTATTTGCTGCGGCATGGCTACACTTATCGGCTTCCAGAGTTTTATTAATATCTGCGTTGCTACCGGGCTTATGCCAAACACCGGATTGCCCCTTCCTTTTGTAAGCTATGGTGTCACGTCGCTTCTGACGTTGTTTATGGGGCTGGGAATAGTATTGAACGTGGGATTACAACAAAGAAAGTATTAAGGGGGGTTTTATATGAATATAGGTCTTGTGGCGCATGATTCCAAAAAGAAACTGATGCAGAACTTCTGTATAGCATATAAGGGCATTCTTGTTAAAAATGAGATATTTGCCACCGGAACTACCGGAAGGCTTGTGGAGGAGGTTACCAACATCCCCATTCATAAATACCTTGCGGGACATTTAGGCGGCGCACAGCAGCTTGGTGCGCAGATTGAGCAGAATCAGATCGATCTGCTTATATTCCTGAGGGATCCCCTGACACAGAAGTCACACGAACCTGATGTTAACTATATTGTAAGATTGTGTGATACCCATAACATTCCCCTTGCCACCAATCTTGCCACGGCAGAATTGCTGATAAAAGCTTTAGATCGAGGAGATATGGAATTCCGTGAAATGTATAAATAAAGAACACATAACAGGAAAGAATATTAAAACAGCAGCATCCATTGCTGTAATTCTTATTCTTATTATTATAGAGCTATGCTCCTGCGGTCATTCCGTATTTAACGACAAGTTTAAAGCGGCAGACATGGCAGATAAGTATATTAGTCTGGCAAGTGACGGCATTAATCCGGGACTTATTAACTTTGCAAATGAGAATGTCAACACGGTTTATGCCAATTCCGCACTGATGTACGATATTTCGGATAATAAGCTTTTATACTCCAAGAATATCAATGACAAGCTTTATCCGGCCAGCACCACCAAGGTTCTTACGGCTTACTGTACATTAAAGCACGGCAACTTAAAGGACCGCATCACCGTCAGCGAGAACTGCGTTAATCTTGAGCGCGGTGCCAGCATCTGCGGTTTCAAGGTGGGAGATAAGCCCACTCTGGAAGAGGCCTTATACGGTCTTATGACATGTTCCGGAAATGATGCAGCCATTGCCATTGCTGAGCATATTTCAGGAAGCGTAGAAGCCTTTGCAGATCTTATGAATAAGGAGGCTGCTGCTTTAGGGGCAACCCATACCCATTTTACCAATCCCCACGGTTTGCATGAGAAAGACCATTATACAACCCCTCAGGATCTGTATCTGATCTTTAAGGCAACAGTTGAGAATCCCCGTTTTCGCGAGATTCTGACTCATTCCAGTTATACTGCGGATGTACCAAATGTAAACGGAGATACCAGAAAGCTTACCTGGTCATCTACCAACAGATACCTTACAAATGCTTCATTTAAGCCCAGAACCGTTGATATCCTGGGAACCAAAACCGGTTATACCAATGAAGCCGGTGCGTGCCTTGTGACACTGGGTCTTGACCATTACGGTAAAGAGTATATAACGGTTATTATGAAAACCACGGATCCGGGTACGGTATTCCTTGAAACAACTGACATGTACAACACGCTTGTGAAAAAATAAATGCTAATTTATATTGTTTTTCATAGGCAAATAGTCTATAATTGAAAACATCAAAGGGAGTTTTTTGTATAAAATGTATAAAATGTTTAAATTGCATACATAATACATACAATACAAAGAAGCTTCGAAGGAGGAGATTGCAATGATACAGTTAATCACAGGGGAGAAGGGAAAAGGAAAAACTAAATATCTTTTAGAGAATGTTAATTCGGTAGTTAAGACTGCAACAGGTAATATCGTATATCTTGATAAAAACGCCAAGCATATGTATGATTTAAACAACAAGATTCGCTTGATTGATTTATCAGAATACGATATTTTTGATTCTTCGGAATTTTTTGGTTTCCTTATCGGAATCATATCTCAGGATCACGATCTTGAGAGTCTGCATTTAGATTCATTTCTTGAGATAGCACAGGTTAAACCCAATGACGAGGAAGCCTTGGCTGCAGCTTTGAATCGCCTCTCAAATATAAGTAAAAAGTACAACGTTACTTTTGTAGTTAGTTTATCCAGAAGTGCCAAAGACCTGCCGGAGATTCCGGATTGTGAGGTCCTTTATTCATTATAATAAGTTGGAAAGTTACTATTCGAGTAGGGATGAGCATCTCCCTACTCGATGATTTTCTTGATAAAGCTATCAAGAAAGATATACGGTTACGTAAAGAAGGTAAGTATTAGTGGCCCGCCCTGATAACGATAACATCAGACAATATAAGAAACCTTTGAAATTTAACGTGGGAATATTCATTTTCGGAATGGTATTCCTTTATTTTCTTGCCTTCGGATTCTTCCGTTTCCTTCGAAGGGATAATGTTTCTTCCTATGTTGTTAATGCCGGCTCCCTTTCCGATAATACCGTATATACGGCCCTGGCTCTCAGAGAAGAACAGGTATTTACTGCCGGGGATTCGGGAGATCTCCAGCTCTATGCAAAAGAGGGCTCTAAGGTAAGCTACGGAGACACCATTTATACTTTAGATAAGACAGGCAATTTAAAGTCCAGACTGGAGAATTTCAGTTCAGATCAGTCAGCCCTTACGGAAAAAGATTTTGAAGGCATCAGAAACTCCATTTCCACCTTTAAAAAAGCCTATGATCCTGCCGATTTTACAAGGGTCCGGGATTTTAAGATGACTATAGAATCCGATATTCTTGACTCCATGAACCTGGTAGCCATTAATTCCGGTAAGATAGACACCACGGGGCTTAATATCGTTAAGGCTAACGTTCCCGGTATCATTTTGTATTCTTATGACGGGTACGAAGGGGTTACGGCAGATACCTTTACCGGAGAGATGGTTAATAACCACAAGCTGAAAAAGAATATTACCAGATTATCAAATGAGATAAAGTCCGGGGATATTGTATATAAGCTAATTACTGACGAACACTGGAATCTTATTATGGAGATCGACGATTCCTTTGAACAGAAACTTCTTGATACCAAGAGCAAAAGTGTAAGAATAAGATTTTTGGATGATTCCCAGTTTGCCTGGGTCAGCTACGAGATTGTTAATAAAGAAGGCACCAAGTACCTGGTATTATCCATTCCCAATTCCGCCATCAGATATGCGGATCAGCGTTTTGTAAAGATTGAGATTCAGCTTTCCAGCGCCTACGGACTGAAAGTGCCGAAGAGTTCCGTGGTTAACAAGTATTTTTACACCATACCCAAGGAATACATCACTCAGGGCGGTCCTAAGGGAAATGACGGATTCATGGTGGAAAAAGGTTCTTCCGTGGACTTCGTTGATGCGGATATAGTTATGTCCGATGACAAATACTATTACGTTAACCAAAAGAGCATAGAATCCGGTTCTAAGATAAGAAAACCCAATTCATCGGATACATTTACGGTAGAGGCTGTCAGCCCATTGGACGGTGTATATAATATTAATAAAGGATATCCCGTGTTTGAGACGGTTACCGTTTTAGATCAAAACAGCGAGTATGCCATAGTTTCTTCCAACAGCCGGTACGGTGTGGAGAAGTTTGATTATATTGCCTTAGATGGTAATTCCATAAAGGAAGATGACATTATTCATTAGATAAGGAGACTTGTAAGTTGATAAAAGAGAATTTGGCGGAAGTTCATAAGAATATAGAGGCTGCTTGTGCCAGAGCAGGAAGAAGGCCCGAAGAGGTGACCCTTATCAGTGTAAGCAAGACTAAGCCGGTATCGGCCCTACTTGAGGCCTATGAAGCGGGAGAGAGGGTATTCGGCGAGAATAAGGTTCAGGAGATTAACGATAAATATCCTCAGATGCCTCCCGATACCCACTGGCATATGATAGGTCATTTGCAGCGTAATAAAGTAAAATACATAGTTGATAAGGTTGATCTTATCCATTCCGTTGACTCCCTGCGGCTGGCTCAGGCTATCAGCGAAGAGGCGGTAAAGAAGGCCTGCGACGTTAATATACTTGTGGAAGTTAACGTAGCGGAAGAGGAGAGCAAGTTCGGGATCACCGTGGATAATACCCTTTCTTTGATAAAAGAAATAGCACTTTTGCCCCGAATACACGTTCAGGGTCTCATGACCATAGCACCTTATGTAGAAGATCCGGAAGAGAATCGCACAATATTTAGTATTTTAAAGAAATTATCAGTTGACATAGCCAAACAAAACATTGATAATATTTGTATGGGAATTCTTTCTATGGGTATGACAGGAGATTATGAAGTCGCCATAGAAGAGGGTGCCACAATGGTTCGTGTAGGTACCGGGATTTTCGGTGCCAGAGATTACAATGTTTAAATGATGGGAGTGCTTTATTTATGGGATTTGTTGATAAGATTGTTAATGTCATGCGTTTAAATGATGATTATGATGATGACGATTTTTATGATGATGATTTTGACGATGACTATGACGATAGAAAGCCCAGTAAGAGAGATTCTAAGAAGGAACTTGCCGATACGGGCAAGGGTAAGGCCGGCAAGCCTGCCAAGGTAACACCGATTCGTCAGCGTAAGGGTATCGGTATGGAAGTATGTGTAGTTCGACCCGCTTCCGTAGAAGATGCCAGAGCCATTACGGATACATTGCTGGTAGATCGCACTGTTATCCTTAATCTTGAAGGACTTGATGTGGAGATAGCCCAGAGGATCATCGATTTCACATCCGGATCCTGCTATGCTATTAACGGTCATCTTCAGAAGGTTTCCAATTATATTTTCATTATCACGCCTGCTTCAGTCGATATCTCCGGAGATTTCCAGGATATTTTAATGGGAGCATATGATATTCCTCCCATGTAGGCTTATTATTGAAAGATCATTAAGAGTGACTATTATTGAGTAGGGGATTATTTCCCTACTCAATGTTTATTAGTGAAAGGATTATTATGAGTAAGACTTTGTCTTTATCCGGCCAGGGTTTTCGCCCTTACGATATTGTTATAAATAATGATTACAGCCTTTTACTTGAAAACTTAGGTAAGGTTGCGGGACCGGAAAAGAAGATCTGTATTATTACGGACACTAATGTGGCCCCCCTGCACTCAGATACCCTCCTTCATTTGCTTCTTTCCGTATATTCCAGCGTTTCGGTGTATTCCATAGAAGCGGGAGAGAGCCATAAGAACCTTGATACCGTTTCAGACATATACGCAAATCTGATTTCTCTAGGCTTTAACAGGCAGGATATCCTTATAGCCTTAGGAGGCGGAGTAGTGGGGGATATTACAGGATTTGCCGCAGCCACCTATATGAGAGGCATTGATTTTATCCAGATTCCCACCACCCTTTTATCCCAGGTGGATAGCAGCGTAGGGGGCAAGACCGGAGTAGATTACTGTTCATATAAGAATATGGTGGGAGCATTTTACCAGCCCCGGCTTGTTTATATTAATACTTCTTTATTGTCCACTCTCCCTGAAAGAGAGTTGTCCGCGGGAATGGGAGAGGTGATCAAATACGGGCTGATATATGACCCTTCATTTTTTGATTACCTGTCTGAAAGGGCCGAGAAAGTGTTTAAGCTGGATTATGAGACTATGGAACATATCATCTATACCAGCTGCGATATTAAAAGGGAGGTAGTATCTCAGGATCCCACGGAAAAAGGCTTACGAGCCATACTTAACTTCGGTCATACCTTCGGTCATGCTATAGAGAAGCTATATGATTTCGACCTGCTTCACGGTGAATGCGTAAGTATCGGCATGGTTATAGCAGCCTTTCTATCGAAGGAGAAGAAGGGTATATCCGAAAATGACCTTAATAAGATTATTGATACACTTTCTTCATATCATCTGCCAACGACCTTTAATAATCTTTCAAATGATGATATAATGCAGATTGCCCGTCATGATAAGAAGTCATTTTCAGGAGGGATTAAGTTTATTCTCCTTGAAAAAATGGGCAAAGCAGTCATAGATACAACTCTTACAGACGAGGAATACCTGGCTGCACTTAAATTTACCGGGAGATAGGGGTTTTGTTTTGGAAACAAATAATAAAAAGGCCAATTATATATATGCCATAGCAGGTTTTATAATTCTCCTGGCTCTGGACAGATTTACAAAATATCTGGCTGTTACCGGATTAAAGGATACCCCGGGTATTGATATTATTCCGGGAGCGCTCAGACTGGAATATCTTGAGAATACCGGCGCCGCCTTCGGTGTGATGCAGGGAATGCAAAGCGTTCTCCTTGTAGTGACGGTGATAGTATTACTGGGGATACTCTATATTTACATAAGAATACCGGCTGACAGGAAGTACCTTTTCTTAAGGATAATTGCCGTATTTATCATTGCCGGAGCCATCGGTAATATGATTGATCGATTCCTGTATAACTACGTGGTGGATTTTATTTACTTTTCACTGATTGATTTTCCTGTGTTTAATGTGGCTGACTGTTATATTACCCTTTCAGTCCTGCTGTTATTTATACTTATATTGTTTTATTACAAGGACGAAGATCTTAATTTCATATTCAAGCGTAAGGAAAAAGACTCATGAAAAACTTATTGAAGATAGCTTATAATGCCCTTGACGAAAAAAAGGGAGAGAACATTTGTATAATAGACATCAGCGGAGTATCCATAATTGCCGACTATTTTATAATAGTCAGCGGAAGTAATACTAACCAGCTGGATGCTTTAACTGATAATGTGGAGAAGAAGCTGGGGGAAGCAGGAGTTCATCCCAGACAGACGGAGGGAAAGGCTTCCGGCTGGACCTTAATGGATTATAACGACATAGTGATTCACATCTTTTCCAGGGAAGAGCGGGAATTCTACGACCTGGAGAGGATATGGAGTGACGGGAAAGTCATTGATATAGCTGATTTGTAGAGTAAACAAATAAAGAGTAGGGAAGTACTATCCCTACTCTTATTGTATCTATATATCAATAATATGTGAATACGATCTTATCTCAGAAATCTGAATACCCCTATAACCTTACCGATGATCATACAATCGGGAACGATAATAGGATCCATATCATCATTCTCCGGCTGAAGTCTTATGTGGCCGTCTTCCTTATAAAAAGTCTTAACGGTAGCGGAATCCTCCACCAGAGCAACTACAATATCACCGTTCTTAGCATCGCTTTGTTTCTGAACGAGCACCTGATCTCCGGAAAAGATACCGATATTGATCATGGAATCTCCCTTAACATTAAGCATAAAGCATTCGGTATTAGGAAGAAACTCCGTAGGAATAGGAAAATAATTAGTAATATTCTCAACCGCAAGAAGAGGAGCACCGGCAGCAACATTACCTACGATGGGGATGTTGGATACTTCACGTCTTACCAGGTTAAAACTGTCATCAATGATCTCTATGGCTCTGGGTTTAGTAGGATCTCTTCTGATATATCCGTTCTTCTCCAAAGTCTCCAAATGTGAATGAACGGAAGAAGTAGACTTCAGCTTAACTGCCTCGCAGATCTCACGAACTGAGGGCGGATAGCCCTTATTAAGAATCTCTTCTTTCATAAATTCCAATATCTCGGACTGCTTGCTTGTTATCTTACCATATCCCATATATTAACCTCCATAACAGCTTTCTAATATGTATCTTCTTTATTGAATATAACATAAGGTATTTGAATAAGCAAACAAATATTCGGAAAATATGTTCGAAAAATTGACCAAAATTCGCTATTATTCCACTCGAAAATTTGTTCGATTTTTAGTGTATGTTCTGTTGACAAACGCATGTTCGGATAATATAATCAGAATACAAACAGTTGTTCGCAACAAATGTTCGGTTCATGTTTAGATAGTTGGTTTTAAAGGATAATCACGGAGGCGATATTATGAATGAATCGAGGAATTACGGTAAAACAACAAGAAGTAAAAGAAGGGGCAGAAGAAGATCTTCCGGATCCAGGATCAGATTATTCGTTGTACTCTGTCTGCTTGTTATATTATTATTTGGCCTTAACAGTATTACGGTTAATGCAGATACCAGCGGAAGTAACGTACACCCGGAGACGGCTGTTACCAAAGTTTATACCTCATATACGGTCCAAGACGGAGATAATATGTACACCATTGCGAAGAAATATTGCAATCTGAATCACTACAGGGACTATGACGAATATATAACCGAGGTTGAGAGCATTAATCATATTCTTGCTTCAAAGATCTATGCAGGTAAGAATATCACTATACCAAAATATATTTAAGGAAATACTATCAGTATTAAGATTAAGATTAGATATCATGATTTTTCAGATATACACACCCCATGATTTATCAGGCAGGAGATTTATTTTCCTGCCTGATTTCTTTTCACCAAACCCTTTAAAGCCTTATTTTAAGCCGTTTTAAATAAATACTGGACAAAGAGACAGCAGAATAGTATAATAAATCTATCGGATAAATATCTGTTTATCCGAACGTTACTGTGAATCGTAATTAGTAAAAATCATGCGTCAGCATACGGGATTACGCATGCGTGTGAAGTCATTTCGAATCTAATTTATTAAGGAGGAGCTTTCCTATGGGCAAAGACTCAGAATACTATAAAACCAAGAAAAAAGAACAGCTGCTAAAATATCGTGACCTGCAAAAGTCCCTTCCCAACTTTGCCGTAGAATATCTTCACAGCAAAGAACTCGGTACTCAGACAAGCACCCTTATTTCATATTCATACGATCTTTTGACTTTCTTTCGATACTTGATAGTCAGTAATCCCGGTTTTAAGAATATGGATACTGATAAATTCACCATAGACAACATTACCATGCTTGTTTCAGAAGATATTGTTGAATATCAAAGATATCTTGAGCTTAATGATACAGGTGAACGCCATGAAAACGGAAAACGTGCCATTGCCCGTAAAATGTCTCCTCTGCGGGGATTATTCCAATATCTTCACGAACATGAGTATATTGAGAAGAATCCAATGACTTTAGTCAAACTTCCCAAGCTTAAAAAGGATAAAAACATTATCCGTATGAATAATTATGAGGTTAATGCCATTTTAGAGGCCATTGAATACGGTAACGAACAAATGAGCGAACGTCAGAAAAAGTTCTGTAACCGTACCAAACAAAGGGATCTGGCCATATTAACCCTGATGCTGGGTACGGGAATCCGTGTATCGGAATGCGCAGGTCTTGATATTACAGATGTGGATTTTAAGGAGAATTCCTTTGTAATAGTCCGAAAAGGCGGCGGCCAGGACGTTTTATACTTCGGAGATGATGTTTCAAACGTCTTATCTGACTATATTGAAGGGGAAAGAAAGAATATTATACCGGAAAAAGGTCATGAAAAAGCCTTGTTTTATTCCCTGCAAAACAAACGTATAAGTATTGATGCCATTGAAAACCTGGTTAAAAAATACGCTAAAATGGTGGTTCCCAACAAAAAAATAACCCCTCATAAGCTTCGAAGCACCTATGGAACGGCGCTTTACAAGCAGACAGGGGATATTCGGCTTGTAGCAGACGTACTTGGCCATGAAAACATCAATACAACCATCGATTACTATGCTGCCATTGAGGATGAGCATAAACGAAGGGCAGCAAAAGCCATAACAGTCCGCCGAAACATTGATGAGTGATTACTCCGGTAGGGTTTCAAGCAGGTGTTGGAAGTAGTCCGGAAGGTCGGCGGTATATTCCACGTATTCTCCGGTGGTCGGGTGAATAAACCCTATGGTCATGGCATGCAGGGTCTGTCCCTCAAGTCCTTTTACCGGGCATTTGGCAGGTCCGTAAACCTCGTCTCCCAGTAAAGGATGGTGGATGCTTGCCATATGAACACGTATCTGATGGGTACGGCCTGTTTCTAAGGTGAATTCCGCATAAGTGTACTGCTTAAAGCGCTTTAAAACCCTGTATTTAGTAACCGCTCTCTTCCCCTTGTCCGTAATGGCCATCTTCTTTCTGTCTGTTTTATGACGGCCTATGGGGGCATTTATTACACCTTCATCCTCTTTTATAACCCCTGTTACTATACCCCTGTATTTCCTGGTAATAGAATGTTCGGACAACTGGGCGGCAATATTGCTGTGGCTCTTATTATTCTTACATACAATAAGGGTTCCGGTGGTATCTTTATCTATTCTGTGGACAATTCCGGGCCTTAAAACACCGTTTATCTCCGAAAGTTTATCCTTACAGTGATATAAAAGGCCGTTAACCAGGGTTCCGTTAAAATGGCCGGCTCCGGGATGAACAACCATCCCCTTGGGCTTATTAACGATCAGATAATCATCATCTTCATAGATAATATCTAAGGGAATGTCTTCTGCAACTATCTCCGGAAGAATGGGCTCGGGTATAAGAAGCCTGATCTCTTCTCCTGAAGAAAC
>Ga0310695_10001749_pt1 | contig 49260 bp, 40 predicted proteins | sample RumenRJG_04DNA_FD_203882 | JGI IMG/M metagenome (GOLD analysis project Ga0310695, IMG submission 203882) | Bovine rumen microbial communities from Lethbridge, Alberta, Canada - RJG_04 (v2) (version 2) | ecosystem: Host-associated > Mammals > Digestive system > Stomach > Rumen | place: Canada... | reverse complement strand
CTGTGCTCTTTGTAGCTTGATTTTTTCGTCGATCCTGAGACCAATTGACTGATAAAATTGACTTTTACCCAAACTGGTCTTTTCTGAATCTTTCTTTACTGTGCAGTTGTCAAGGTGCGCTATCCGCGAACCTTGAAAACGATACAGAATTTGAAACGCGTTTGAATCCCAGCGATTCCGTGAACGTTCGTTGACGTTCCGTTTTTGCTTCTTTGAAGCTTTGTTTACCGGAAATTTCTTTCCGTATCGACCATCGGTTTGAGCTCCGGCGTTTCCGCCTTCGCTTTACTCCCTAGAAAGGAGGTGATCCAGCCGCACCTTCCGATACGGCTACCTTGTTACGACTTCACCCCAGTCATTGGTCTTGCCTTAGGCGGCTGGCTCCTTGCGGTTACCTCACCGACTTTGGGCACTCCCAACTCCCATGGTGTGACGGGCGGTGTGTACAAGGCCCGGGAACGTATTCACCGCGGCATGCTGATCCGCGATTACTAGCAACTCCGACTTCATGTGGGCGGGTTGCAGCCCACAATCCGAACTGGGACCACTTTTTTGAGATCCGCTCCCCCTTGCGGGTTCGCTCCTCTCTGTGGTGGCCATTGTAGCACGTGTGTAGCCCAGGTCATAAGGGGCATGATGATTTGACGTCGTCCCCACCTTCCTCCGAGTTGTCCCCGGCAGTCTCTTCAGAGTCCTCAGCATTACCTGTTAGTAACTGAAAATAAGGGTTGCGCTCGTTGCGGGACTTAACCCAACATCTCACGACACGAGCTGACGACAACCATGCACCACCTGTCTCAGTATGAGCAAGCTCACACCATATCTCTATGGCTTTTACTGGATGTCAAGACCTGGTAAGGTTCTTCGCGTTGCGTCGAATTAAACCACATGCTCCGCTGCTTGTGCGGGCCCCCGTCAATTCCTTTGAGTTTCAACCTTGCGGCCGTACTCCCCAGGCGGAATGCTTATTGTGTTTACTGCGGCACAGAAGGGGTCGATACCCCCTACACCTAGCATTCATCGTTTACAGTGTGGACTACCAGGGTATCTAATCCTGTTTGCTCCCCACACTTTCGCGCCTCAGCGTCAGTTACAGTCCAGTAAGTCGCCTTCGCCACTGGTGTTCCTCCCAATCTCTACGCATTTCACCGCTACACTGGGAATTCCACTTACCTCTCCTGCACTCAAGCCCGACAGTATCCAAAGCAATTCCCACCTTAAAAGCAGGACTTTCACTCCAGACTTACCGGGCCGCCTACGCGCCCTTTACGCCCAATCATTCCGGACAACGCTCGCCCCCTACGTATTACCGCGGCTGCTGGCACGTAGTTAGCCGGGGCTTCCTCCTTGGCTACCGTCTCTTTCTCTTCACCAAGGACAGAGGTTTACGATCCGAAAACCTTCTTCCCTCACGCGGCGTTGCTGGGTCAGGGTTTCCCCCATTGCCCAATATTCCCCACTGCTGCCTCCCGTAGGAGTTTGGGCCGTGTCTCAGTCCCAATGTGGCCGATCACCCTCTCAGGTCGGCTACCGATCGTCGACTTGGTGGGCCGTTACCTCACCAACTATCTAATCGGACGCGAACTCACCCTTCACCGGATTGCTCCTTTGACCCCTGTACCATGCGGTACTGTGGTCTCATGCGGTATTAGTACAACTTTCGCTGTGTTATCCCCCTGTGAAGGACAGATTGTTCACGCGTTACTCACCCGTCCGCCGCTAAAACATACATCTTCACTTCCATCCGAAAACTTCAGTTCCGTCGCATGTCTCCGCTCGACTTGCATGTGTTAGGCACGCCGCCAGCGTTCGTCCTGAGCCAGGATCAAACTCTTCCGTTTAATCCTTCACATCTTTCGATGTTCAACTCTTTGGAATCTTCGCTGTTCATGTCGCGCGCGGTGCGCGAGAATCGTGACTACGATTCCGCGGTGCGCGTGCGATTCCTTTTTCTTGCGCGTTTCTCTCTTCTGTATCGTTTTCAAGGTTCGCTTCGCTCGTTTCGCGGTTTCCCGCAGGCGAGCTTGAGTAGAATATCAAAATGAAAAGCGAATGTCAAGCACTTTTTTTCACTTTTTTGATAAAAAAATGAGGAATATCAACGCTTCCGTACGTTGCATTCCTCACGTGCCAAAATCGTTCGTGTTTTGGCTGGGGTTTTCACCGGAGTCCCGGAAGTTTCGTTCGGCTCCTGTTTCTGCTTTCCGGGATCCCTGCACCCGTCTTACTTCGCCCTGCGCTTCACCGGGATCAGCAGGTGCCGGCATCCAATATCTCCGTTACAATTCCGCCTCCTAAGCAGGTGTCATTATCGTACAGTACCGCACTCTGTCCGGGGGTGACCGCCCGCTGGGGTGTCAGCGCGCGGATCATCAGCTGTCCGTCCTGCAGGGTGACTTCCGCCGGCTGGTCCGGCTGGCGGTAGCGGAACTTCGCGGTACACCGGAGGGTCTCCCCTTCCCGGACCGGGGCTTCCCCGATCCAGGTCACGTCCTCCGCCCGGCAGCGGGTGCTGTAGAGCATCGGATGATCCTCGCCCTGGGCCACCAGCAGCCGGTTGTTCTGCAGGTCCTTCCCGATCACAAACCAGCTGCGCCCGTCGCCCCGGCCGCCGATGCCCAGGCCCCGGCGCTGTCCGAGGGTATAGTACATCAGCCCGTCATGGCGCCCGACCACCTCGCCGTCCGGGGCCACCATGTCCCCGGGCTGCGCCGGCAGGTATTCCGACAGGAACTTCTTGAAATTCCTTTCGCCGATAAAGCACACGCCGGTGGAATCCTTTTTGTCGCTGACCGGCAGGCCATGCGCCGCCGCGATCTTCCGGACCTCCGCCTTCGTCATCCCGCCCACCGGGAAGACGGATTTCTTCAGCTGTTCCGCATGCACCATATAAAGGAAATAACTCTGGTCCTTGTTCGGATCGAGTCCTTTCAGCAGGCTCCCGTTCCCGTCCGTCCGCACGAAATGCCCCGTGGCCATCTTCGATGCGCCCAGCGTCATCGCGAAATCCAGGAACGCCCGGAACTTGATCTCCCGGTTGCACAGCACATCCGGATTCGGCGTGCGGCCGGCTTTGTATTCCTTCAGGAAATAGGAAAACACCCGGTCCCAGTATTCCTTCGCGAAGTTCACGCTGTAGTAAGGAATGCCGATCGTGTCGCAGACCTCCCGGACGTCCGCCCAGTCGGTTTCCGCGGTACAGACGCCGTTCGGATCTTCCTCCTCCCAGTTCTTCATGAAGACGCCCACGACGTCATAGCCCTGCTCCTTCAGCAGCAGTGCTGCAACGGAGGAATCCACGCCTCCGCTCATTCCGACAACGATCCGTTCACTCAATGCTTTTTCGTTCCAATTCCTCTGGTTATTCTTCTTCCGGAGAACCCGGATCGCTGAGGTACGCGGGAACGACCGCCTGCGACCAGGTGACCTCCGCGCTGATCTCATAGTCCTTCAGGTACCGGGTATAGAAGTCAAAATACGCGTTTCCGTAGATGGAGATCATGGGGACAATTTCCTGAAAGCGGTTCTGGAAAGCCAGCCACCGTTCCATGTAGCCCAGGTAATCTCCCGGCTCTGTCCTGCTCATTTCCTGTGCCAGCCGGTACAGCTCCTCATCACGGATGCCGGTGTAGTTGTTCATGCCGGTCTCCGCATCCGCCGGGTTGAATACGTTCCGGGGATCGAACACCTCGCTGAAGTTGCTGGCCAAGACCATTATATCACAATTCCGTTCTTCCTGCCTGTAGTACTGGTTCAGCAGCTTCTGCCAGTCCATGCCTTCCAGCTCCAGCACGATACCGGCCTGCGCCAGGTAGGGCACAAAGGTCTCCTCCAGTACGCTCCCAAGCTTCGTATCAGCAGGGCATACGCCTTTCAGGCGCAGCGCGATCCGCTGCCCGTCGATCTCCTTGCAGCGCACCGCATCCTTCGCCGGATCAAAGGGGTCTCCGGCTTCGTTCAAGGTCCAGCCGTTCTCCTCCAGCAGCTTCGCCGCGCCTTCCGGGTCCAGCTCGTAGCGCCTGATCTCTGCTTCCTTCAGCGCACCCCAGGCTTCCTCTGCTTCCTCGTAAGCCTGCAGCGCACCCGCACCCGCGTCGTCTGCCGGCGCCTCGCCGGGATATCCCAGCGATCCGGCCATGGCCTGGTACATCCACTGCCCGATGCCGTAATAACCGTCCACCCGTATGCCGTAGTTCCCGGTATACCTGGAGACCGTTTCCTCCTTGTCCAGGCACATCGCCATCGCCTGCCGCACGGCTTCGGAGGATACCGTTTCCTTCTCACAGTTGAAAGAGATGAAGCTCATGCCCGTCCGGGGGTAGGACTCAAAGGCGTAATTCTGCGTGCCGACCAGCCCGATCCCCTGCAGAACCGAGTCGCTCAGCGTCACCTTGTTCAGCAGGCCGATCTTTCCGGCGGCCAGCTCGTCCATCATCGTATCGTTGCTCACCGGCACCACTGTCAGCCGCTCGATCGTCGGCAGGATGCCGTCCCGGTTACCGGTATATGCGTTGTTGATCACAAATTCCGCCGTTGCAGTTTCCTTGTTGAAGCTGATCAGCTGATAGGGTCCGCTGACCGCCTGGGGATGACTGACATAGCCCGTTTTTTCGTTCAGCAGCGTTTCACGCAGCAGGTCCGTCGTGAACTCCCCGCTGATGTGCACGCCAGCCTCCCCTTCGGTCAGGGAGCATCCGGGGGCAATCAGGTGCATGGGCATCGGATAGCACCACAGCAGGCCCAGCTCATAGAAGAAGGGAAGCCATTCAGCCGAGACCGTGACCGCCAGCATGTATTCGGAAAGAACATGCACGCCGTCCACCGCCTGCGCGGTTCCGTCCCGGTATTCCTTCACACCGGGGATCCATGCGTAGTTTTCGGTGTCCCCGCCCAGTTCCCGCACCTGCGGTGCGACGCTCAGAAGGATGGAGAACGCGTAGTCCGCTGCAGTGATGGGCGTCCCGTCGGAGTACGTCAGCCCCTGCTGGATCGCCAGCATGTACGTCCGGTTCCCCTTTTCGTCCTCCATGACATTCACGCCGGAGACGGCGGTCGGATCCGTCTGGAAATTGCCCGTCCCGTAGTCCCAGTACACCAGGTTGTACGCGTTGATAAGCGCGGTGATGTCCACATCGGAGGTGTTATAACCCCACATCTGCGTGGTGAAATTGCCGCTCAGCGGCGTCGGGTTTCCGACCACCAGGTGTTCGTATTCATATTCAGGCCCCGTGTAAACAGACTCCGCGGCCTCTTCTTCCGTGTCCCCGTCATCAAACTCTTCCCCGAAGTCGTCCTCAAACTCCATGTCCTCCGCGGCCGCGAAAGTCCGCAGGTTCACGGGGCACAGGACCATCCCCGCCAGGATGACCGCAAGGAGACAACAGATAACTTTTTTCACCGAAGGTTCCCCCTTTGCCGGACCGGGCTTTCAATCCCGCCTTATTCGATGCATTCGCCCACGTCCATACTCTGGCTTCCGACGCCCAACGGCGTGTCGTATTCCTCAAAGACCACCTGCCGGACCCTCCGGTGGACGATCGTCTCCGGATAATAGATTACCGTGATCACCAGGTCGCGTGCCGGCATCATGCCTGCCACCAGCGGCGTCTGGGTCCGGTAGCCCTCGATTACCGGAGACTCCACATGGTACCCGTCCCCGGTATACAGGGTGTCCGTATAATCCGGCGCCATCGTCGTGCCGTACAGATCCACATAATGGATCGTCAGGTGGTACGGGTTCCGGGTGTAGATCACGTCCACGATGATGTCTTCCGTACCCATGGTTCCCCGGACTGATTTCAGGTCCACGGTCCAGCCATGGATCGCCGGGCTGTTGACCCGGTACTTCACCCCTTCCTTATACAGGCCGGTGAAGGTGGGGTGTGCGGTCTGCCCGTCCACCTGCTCATACCAGTAACGCACAGTCAGGCGGTGGATCACCTCCGGAGGATCCTCTTTCACAACCTTCAGGGTATTGGTCACGTTGAATCCGGTGATCACGGTATTGTATCCGGCCACCGGGTTTTCTTTCAGCGTGTAGACGATCTCCTTCCCGTCCTTATAGCGGGGCAGTCCGGTAAAGGAATATTTCCATCCGTCCGCCGCCGTCACCTGCTTCGAGGCCGCCTCGGCCCCGTCCGCCAGCAGGCGTACGGTGATTGAGTCCGGCCGTTTCCCTTCGGCGTCATTCTGGTCCGCCCAGGTCTTCACGCCGGAGATGTCGCGAGTTTCCGGAATATGGCGGTTCACGATGTTCATTCCGTTATATTCCGCGGTATAGCCTGCCACCGCTTCCTCACTGACGGTATAGGCAATCTCCTTATCGCCGTCATACTTATCCAGGCCGCTGAAGGTATAGGTCCAGCGCCTGTCGCTGCCGGCTGTGACCGTCCTGCTGTCCGCCTTTTTGCCGTCCGCCAGCAGGTCCACCGTGATCTGTGCCGGGCGGATCCCGTCCTGGTTGTTTCCGTCGTCCCAGGTCTTTTCGCCGCTGACGCTGATCTTCTCCGGTTCAGGTACATGGCGGTTCACAATGTTCATCCCGTCATAGGCTGCGGTATACCCGTCCACCGCTTCCTCGCTGACGGTATAGGCGATCTTTTTGTCGCCGTTGTATTCCTTCAGGCCGCTGAAGGTATAGGTCCAGCGTCCGTCGCTGCCGGCTGTGACGGTTTTGCTGTCCGCCTTTTTGCCGTCTGCCAGCAGGTTCACCGTGATCTGCTTCGGACGGATCCCGTCCTTGTTGTCCTGGTCATCCCAGGTTTTTTCACCGCTGACGCTGATCTTCGTTACCTTGCGGTAGGTGTTCACCAGCGTGACGCTGTCCGTCCACTTCTCATCAGAGATCTCGCCGTTGTTCGTGGTGCTTCCGCTGCTGTCCTGTGTCTCGATCTTCCGGAGTTCGTACTCCCCGGTCACCGTGCCGGCAGCCATCCTTTTCCCGCCGTTCATTTCCCAGATCTCATACTTATTGTCCGGAACGTTCACGAAGACCACCCGGTTCTGCGGAACGCCGCCGGCAATCTCAATGGATCCGGAATCCTGGACGTCCCCGGTCCCCTGCCTCACCAGCTGCACATCGATTACGGTGTTCAGTCCGGACAGGTCGGTTCCTTCCGCGGTCGCCAGCTTCTTGGTCACGATGAAGGACTTCACGGGGTACAGGTAATAATGATCGCTGAGGGCGGACCCTGTGACCTCAAAGCCGATCACATTGTCCAGCTCGTCCTCGTCCCAGGTATCCCGCTGCGCTTCGGCGAAATACCGTCCCTCCCCTTCGCCGATGGACGCCTCGGCCGTGTACACGTTATAGGTGCCGGCCGCGGAAACCGTCGCCGCGAAAGACCGGTAGGACGCCGGCATCTTCTTCAGTTCCCGCGCCGCAGATCCGTCGCTGTCGTTCGTGATGACGATGGAAGCCAGGCCTTCCGGGTTCTGGTTCGTATCGTCCGAGGTATAGGCGTGCACAAAGGTACCCTGGATCACGGGGACAGTGACGTTCCGTCCTTCCGTGCGGCTGGTCGTGGTGTCCCCGCTGACCACCCGGGTGTCGATGGCAAACTTGGTCCCGTCGGCATAGGCCTGTACGTCCCCGCCGGTGATCGAGATGCTTTCCGCCATTTTATTGTCCGCGCCGGAGCCGATGCCGGCCGCGCCCCATCCGCCGATTGCCGTGACCGTACCGCCGGTGATGCTTACATGAACATCCGTATATTGTTTATAGGAAGGCTTGTTGCTGCTGTAATAGGAGCCGGAGCCGATACCGGCCGCGCCCTGTTTCACGTCCGCGCTGGATTTTCCTCCCACCGCCAGCACCGTGCCGCCGGAGATCTCCACGTTGCACTCATCGCAGGCGTTCCCGCTGCCGATGCCCGCGCCGTGGGTCCCGCCGTATGCCCTCACAACAGCGCCGCCGGAAATGGATACGCGGGAATCTCCCGTCGCAATCGCCGGGGCCCCCGTGCGGATGTCTCCTTTTCCCTCCGCCCTGAGCGCGCCGAGGGCGCCGTTTCCGATCCCGGGTCCCGCGGTTCCGCCGGTCGCCGTGATATCGCCGCCCGTGATCACCACGACCGCTTCACCCTGGTATCCGCCGCCGATCCCCGCGCCGCTCTGGTACGCGTTTCCCCCGGGATTGACGGATGCGTTGATCGTACCGCCGGTGATCGTCACATATGCGTCGCCGTACATACCGCCGCCGATGCCCGCGCCCATGTTGTTGGTCGCGTAGGCGGTGATGTTTCCGCCGTGGATCGTCACATACGCGCAGTAGTATCCGGGCCCCTTGGGGATCCCGCCGTCGTTCGGTTTGCTGGAGCCGAGGCCCGAACCGATGCCGGAGTCGCCCCGGGCATTGATCGTACCGTCGTTAATGATAATTTCGCCGCTGTCCACATGGTTGCCGCCGCCGATCCCGGCGCCGTTCCCGGCGCCGGTCGCGGTGATATCGCCGCCGTTGATGGTAATTGTTCCCCACGGCTCTTCTGTATGCTTGTAGGATCCGTGGGATGAGCCGCCCCAGGGATTGTTGGAGCTTCCGATCCCGGCGCCGCCGCTGGTGCCCGTCGCGATGATCGTTCCGCCGTTAATGGTGATATCCCCGTATACGCCGCCGTTTTCCTTGCTGCCGCCGATCCCGGCGCCGCCGGAACCGCCGCCGCCTGCGGCAGTCAGTTTCCCGCTGCCGCCGATCGTGACATGGGCATAGCTGTCCCCGCTCTCCCAGCCGACCTCCAGCCCCGCGTATCCGTTGCCGCCGGTCAGCGTATTCTCATCCTCCAGCGTGATCGTTGCCGTGACCCCGGGATTCACCCGGAGCGCCGGCGCCGCGGTGCTGCCCGGGGCGATGTTCACGCCGGCCAGCACGACCTCGGCGTTCCCGGCGACCACGATCCGGTCCGTCGTTACCGTCACGCCGTCGGCATTGCGGATATAGACCTTCCCGCTGTTGACTGTCACCATGCCATCCGCGAATTCCACGTCCGGTTCGGTCCCGTCATCCGCTTCAACGATGAACTCGGAATAGACCGTTCCGTCTGTCGGCAGGATCGTAACCCTTGTGGATCCTTCCGCGGGCACGGAGGCCGGTGCCATCCCGAACAGCATCACAAATGCGGCTGCCCAGGCCATGGCCTTGCGGATTGTATTTTTGCTCATCATGCTCTCATTCCTCCGTTCGGGGGTCTTCCGATCAGTTCCCGCCTGCCGCGGGGCTTATTCCTCCTCCGCGGGTTCCAGGGTCAGTACCAGCGCCCAGGTCCAGCCGAAGTTCTCCCGGCTGATCGTGTACGTCCAGGTCAGGCTGTCCGCCCCCTCCACATCCGTAAACTTTTTCCCGTCCTCCGATGCCTGCCACTGCACCGTGTATACGTCATCTTCAGAGAAGCCTTCCAGTTCCGCCGTCAGTACAACCTCCTGCCCGGGATGGACCACTTTCATCCCGTCCAGGGAGGATGTCAGCCGGATCGAGCGAACAGCGGGTTTTTCCTCTTCCGGTTCTTCCGCTTCTTCTGCTCCTTCCAGGTACAGCGCCATGTCTGCCAGCCGGACATAGCCCGTGATAACGGTCCCGCCCTCTTCGGCAGGCATCGTCTGGATCCGGCCCCAGGTATCGTCTTCCGGCAGTATCCACAGGATCGTCCCGTTTTCCAGGACGGTATTGTACTCCGGTTCTTCGCTTTCCTCCGGTTCTGTATTCACATCCGGTGCTTCCTCTGCGGCCTGCTCCGCATCTTCTGCGCTTTCAGGCGTTTCATCCGCAGGCTCAGCTTCCTCATCGGCTGCCGGTTCACCAGCCTCTTCTTCCGGTTCTTCCGGTTCTTCCGGCACTTCCGGCAGCGGCTCTCCCGCCGTTACAGGTACCCTGTACACTTCCGTACCGTTCTCCGCGATTACCGACGCTTTCCGGTAGCCCTGTACTTCCAGTTCTTCCTCTGTCAGGACAGGCAGGGCCGGCCCGCCGGCAGGTTCTTCCGCCGGGTCTTCCGCAGGTTCTTCTGTTGTTTCTCCGACCGGTTCTTCATCAGGTTCCTCTGCGGGTTCTTCCGCAGGTTTTTCCGTTGTTTCCCCGCCCGGCTCTTCTTCAGGTTCCTCAGCAGGCTCTTCCGCAGGTTCTTCCACCGGCTCCCCGTCAGGCTCCTCTGCCGGTTCCTCCGCCGGCTGTTCCTCCTCCGGTTCTTCGGTATTTACCTCTTCCGCAGGCTCAAAACCCGCGGCCGGCAGCAGATGCGTTCCGGCCTTCCGGACCGCCGGATCCGCTTCCAGCATTGCCGTCAGTTCCTGTATTTCCGTTTCCGTCAGCGCGTCCGTGCTGCCGGCCTGGATAAATCCGGTCAGCGGTTCGCTTTCCGCTTTCCTGGCTTCCTCTGTATCAAAGGTGATTTTCAGCCAGTCCTTTTCCGGATCCTCGTCCTCTTTTGCGGAGACAGCCCATACCACCGGCTGCCCGGTCAGGGTTCCGGCTTTTTCCGCCTGGTACAGATCCTTCCAGACGATGGTGCCGTCTTTGACCCGGATGTATCCGCTCTCAAAATGCGCGGATGCCGCAGGCTCCTCCGCCGGGGCAGGCGCCTCCGGCTCCTCCGGTTTCTCCGGCGCAGCGGGTTCCTCCGGTTTTTCCGGTTTCACGGGTTCCGTGGGTTTTTCCGGTTCCGCCGGTTTTGCGGGCTCCTCCGGTTTCGCGGGTTCCGCGGGTACCGAAGGAGTTTCCGGTTCCGCAGGCTCCGCCGGTGCCGAAGGTGTTTCCGGTTCAACGGGCTTTTCGGATTCCGCAGGCTCCTGCGGTTCCACGGTTCCGGCGGGCTCTTCCGCAGGCGTTTCCCCTTCGGGTTCAGCAGGATCCTCCCCTGCTTCCGGGACCTCCCCTTCCTCCGGCGCGGCGTTTTCCGCCGGCGCCCCTGCAACAGCTTCCGTACCGTTACACTCGAGGATCTCCTCCTCTTCCGCCATAGCCGGCAGCGCGAGGCCGAGATGGAACCCGAAGATAACCGCGCAGATCAGGGCTGCGATCCTTTTACCCGTCATTTTCATCGTTTCTGCTCCTTTTTCCGTCCCATGTATCTGATAAGCGTTTCGTTCTGAAATATTACTCTTGTGTTCACGAATGATTCCCGTGAGTAACTCCCCGTCTGTGTGTTCTTTTGTTACTTGTAAATTTTATTGTATTGTTTTTGTCTGCATATGTCAATACATATAAACGTTTTCAGGCCTTCTTCCACGGCTTCCCGGTTACGTCGCGTCCCCTTGCCGGTGAATTTCATACAACCGAAAACATCCCGCCTCCCGGCAGGATGTTTCAGTCCGTACGGCTTCCGCCGTCCTGTTTTCATTTTTCCATTTCCAGCAGCTTCGCCAGCACCTTCCCGGCGACCTCCGCAGCGATGCTGTCCCGGTCTCCTTCGGCATTCACGACCGCGAACCGCTCCGGATCCCTCCGGATCAGTTCATGATAGCCGTCCTCCACCCGGGCATGGAAGCTTTCCGCCTCCATCTCCATCCGGTCCGGCTCCGTCGCCGCGCGGCGGCGGGCCATCGCCGTCCGGTGATCGATATCCAGGTAGACCGTCAGGTCCGGCAGCGTTCCGTCCACCGCGGGCGCGTTGATCTGCAGGATCTTTTCGATCCCCATCCGCCGCCCGCCGCCCTGGTAGGCTGCGGACGAATCCACAAACCGGTCGCACAGCACGACCTTGCCGGCCTTCACCGCCGGGCGGATCACTTCCCGCACATGCTGTGCCCGGGACGCCGCGTACAGCAGCGCTTCCGTTTCGTCGGTCATTCCGGCGTTCTCCCGGTCCAGCAGGATCTCCCGGATCTTCTCGCCGATCGGCGTCCCGCCCGGTTCCCGGGTCATCAGCACCTCAAACCCGTAGCGGTCCAGCGTGTCCCGCAGCTTCTCCAGCTGCGTTCCCTTCCCGCTGCCGTCCGGTCCTTCCATGGAGAGGAATGCGCCGGGGATATCCGTGATCTCCGGGCAGAACAGCCCGGCAATCTCCCGCGGGCTGTGCGCCAGTTTCTCAGCCCCGCTCCCGAGCAGTTCCTCCTCGCTGCCGTATCCGTAAGTGACGCCCAGCGTATGGATTCCCGCGCGGACGCCGCCTTCCATATCAAACTTCCGGTCGCCGACCATCCACGCTTCCCCGAAGCCTTCCGGCAGGGCTTTCCGGATCATTTCCTCCTTGTCCGCCTTGTTGTCCGTGGCGCAGGACACCGTTTCAAAGTACGGAGCCAGCCCGAAGTGTTCCAGGATCCGGACGGTTGAATTCTCCGGTTTTCCCGTCACCAGGCCCATATGGAACCCGGCCTTCTTCAGACAGCGCAGCGCGTAGCGGATCCCGGGGTACACCCGGTTCTCGAACAGGCCTACGGTATTGTACCGCCCGCGGTAGATTTTCTGGCCTTCCAGCGCCTGCTCGTCGGTCATCCCCGCCAGGTTTTTGAAGGACCACATCAGCGGCGGACCGATCCACTTCCGCAGCATGTCCTCATCCGGTTCCGGGAACCCCATCGTGCGCAGCGTATGCCGCGCGCAGTTCCAGATACCTTCCTCCGACTGCGTCAGCGTTCCGTCCAGGTCAAATAAAATCCACATAAGAATCCTTTCCTGCCTTATCAAGAAAAATCTTCGCCCCGTCCGGGCTGAATGGTATACCCCGGACGAAGCGAAGAATTCGGATTAACCTTCTACTCTGATGACATTATCCACCTGGCAGATGTCCGGGTTCAGGTCCTTCACGGCCTTCTGCACCGCCTTCTCGGAAGCGAGGTGCGTGATGAAGATCAGGGTGGCCTTGCCGTCCGGATCCGCGTCCTTCTGCATCATAGCGGAAACGGAGATCCCGTTCTTCGCCATCTTGCCCGTCACCTCAGCCAGCACGCCGGGCTCGTCCTTCGCCTTCATCCGGATGAAATACCGGCTCTGCCAGTCGTCTGCGACCGGCTTCGGGTTTTCCTGGAAGTAGGGCATGGGATGGATGGCGTTCTGGGCCGCCTGGATGATGTCGCCCACAATAGCGCTGGCCGTCGGCGCGTCGCCGGCGCCCCGGCCTTCCAGCATCATATCCTTGAAGGAATGGCCATACAGGTACACTGCGTTCAGGGAGCCGTCGACCCGTGCCAGGGGATGGTCCGCCGGCAGGAAGACCGGATGCACACGGGCTTCAATGGAATCCCCGTTATCCTTGCCGATGGCCAGCAGTTTCAGCACATAGCCCATCTCCCGGCCGAAGGCGATATCCTCGGAATTGATCTTCGTGATGCCTTCCCGGTACACGTCGTCCACGTTCACCCGGGTATGGAAACCGATGGAACCCAGGATGCTCAGCTTGTACTGCGCGTCATAGCCCTCCACGTCCGCCGTAGGGTTCGGCTCGGCCAGGCCCAGCCGCTGCGCGTCCTTCAGGACGTCCTCATACTCGGCGCCTTCCGCCGCCATCCGGGTCAGGATATAGTTGGTCGTGCCGTTCACGATACCCATGATCTGCTCGATATGATTGGAAATCAGGGGAGTCTGGATCGCGTTGATGATCGGGATCGCGCCGCCGACGCTGGCTTCGTAGTACAGGCCTGCGCCTGTCTTCTTCGCCATCTCCCGCAGCTCGTCAAAGTGGAGGCTCAGCGCCATCTTGTTCGCGGTCACCACGGACTTTCCGTTTTCCAGTGCGCGCTTCATATAGGAAGCCGCCGGCTGTTCGCCGCCCAGGAATTCGCAGACGATCTGGATTTCCGGATCCTCCAGGATGTCATTGTAATCCGTCGTCAGTACCTCGTCCGGCACTTCCTTTCCGCCGTGGATCCTCTTGTCCAGCACGAGCGCCTTCTTGACGATCAGCTTTACGCCGGTCCGCTTCGCGGTTTCCGAACCGAATTCACGGATCAGGTCCCACACGCCTCCGCCGATATTTCCCAGTCCCAGCAATCCAAGCACGACCTTTTTCATTACACAATCCCCTCCGAAATCTTTATCTTGATCCTGATTTTCATTCTTACGCCCGATTCCGTTCATAGATCAGCCGAAGCCCTTTCAGCGTCAGCAGCCCGTCCAGTTTGTCGATCACTTTGCTCTCCTCTGCGATCATCAGGGCCATGCCGCCGGTGGCCACCACGTATGCTTCCTCGCCCAGCTCCTGCCGGATTTTCCGGACGATGTTGCGTACCAGGCCTACGTAGCCGTAATACATGCCGCTCTGCAGGTTGCTCAGCGTTGTCCGGCCGATCACGCTGTCCGGCCGGTTCAGCTCGAACCGCGGCAGCTTCGCGGTACCGGTGACCAGCGCCTCGCTGCTCAGCTTGATACCGGGGCAGATCGTACCGCCCAGGAAGGAACCGTCCCTGTCCACCACACCGAAGGTGGTGGCAGTACCGAAATCGATGAAGATGCAGGGCCCTCCGTATTCATCGTACGCCGCGACGGCGTTCGCGATCCGGTCGCTGCCCAGTTCCCGGGGATTCTCGTACTTGATGTTGATTCCGGTCTTCACGCCGGGTGCGACAAACAGCGGTGTCTTCCCGAAGTAGTTCTGCAGCATGTGCTCGATCGTGTAGTTGATCGTGGGCACCACGCTGGACACCACGATGCCGTCCACCACGTCGGTGGGCACGCCCTCATGGGCAAACATGGAAGTCAGCCGCACGCCGTATTCGTCCGACGTGGAACTGATATTGGTCGACATCCGCCAGTACTTGTACATCTCTGTTCCGTCGAACAGGGCTGTCTTGATGTTGGTGTTGCCGATATCCATGGTCAGGATCATCTGCTGCCTCTCCTTCCCGGTCGCTTTCATAGTTCTCGGGTCTCCCTTCGTGTCATTCTGATCGAAGGCAGAGCCGGGGCCGAAGAATCTTTACAGTCGGTCAGAGCAATCTTGCCTTCTTCAGCGCCGCGCAGGCCGCGCCGGTCACCAGGGCCGCCACCGCCATTTCCACCACGGCGTTGATCCCCACCGAAGTGATAATGTACATCAGAACACCCTTCTCAGCGATCGGTCCCGCCAGTTTCTCCGTATGGCCAAAGAACAGCACCAGCAAAGTCATGAAAAACAGGGTGTTGAAGAATGCCGCGGAGAATCCGGTCACCGCGCCGCGCACATACAGCGGCGCCTTTGTATTACACATCCGTTTGTAAATCAGCGCCGAAAGCACGCCGACTAACAGTCGGGAAACAAATCGCTGTATGAACATCAGCAGGGGGCTGACGTTGACCAGCGCTGCGCCGAGCGCGCTGGATCCGAAAATCCCGAAGCACTGCAGGAAACTGATCAGGCCGAACGCGCCGCCCACGATCATGCCGCCGCGCAGGCCCATCGCAATTGCCGCGATTGCCACGGGAATCATGTTGAACGTGATGCTCAGCCCCATGGGCATGGGGATGTTCACATACGCCAGGACGATCAAAATCGCCACCAGCATTGCCAGCAGCGTCATCCGCGCGACCTTTGTGCGCCTTGTGTTGGTTGTCATAAAACATTCCTCCGTTCAGGCTCCAAAACAATAAGGATGCCCGTCGAAAATTTATTTCTGCGTTCTTTCTGCGTCCGGGGCCGAAGCTCCCGGCGCTGAACTTCGTGCAGATGTCCTTATTATACAGGAAAAACACGGAAAGTAAATAAATCCGCCCGCGAAAAAACAGGAGCCGCCGGATTACCGCATCGCTTTGTCAACTTTTTCTTTTCGTTTTGGTTGACGAAACCGTCTTCGCGTGCTACCATAAGGCAGTTTTTTGATCCGGAAAGGTGATGAACCGTGAACACGAAACAGCAGGTAGCCCTTCTCCTGGAGCAGGCCGGTGACGGATATGTCTCCGGCAGTGCCATCGCGGAACGGCTCGGCCTGACGCGGGCCGCGGTCTGGAAATGCATCCGCCAGCTGGAAGCAGACGGCTACAGGATTGAAAGCGCGAAGCGCGGCTACCGCCTCAGCCCGGAAAACGACGCGGTCAGCGAAAACAGCGTGCGCGGTTTCCTGGGGGATCTTTCGGGGATCTTCGACCTGGAGGTCCTCCCGGAGGTCGATTCCACCAACACCTACCTGAAAAGCGCCGCAGCCCGTGCCCAGCACAGCGGAGGACAGGAAACCCTCCGGGACTGGCATACGGTCATCGCCGGCTCCCAGAGCGGAGGCCGCGGACGGATGGGCAGGTCCTTTCTTTCCCCGCCCGGCACCGGACTGTACCTGAGCGTGCTGCTCCGCCCGCGGATCCCGGCGGAAAAGGCCGTCCGGATTACCACCGCTGCGGCCGTAGCCGCCTGCCTGGCCATCGAGGCCTGCACGGACGAGCGCGCGGAGATCAAATGGGTCAACGATGTCTTTGTCCGCGGGAGGAAAACCTGCGGGATCCTGACGGAAGCCTCCGTCAACCTGGAGTCCGGCGGACTGGACTGGGCCGTCATGGGCATCGGATTCAACGTCTATGAACCGGAAGGCGGCTTCCCTGAAGAGCTGAAGCAGATCGCCGGCGCGGTTTCGCAGACCCGGCAGCGGAACCTCCGCAGCCGGATCGCGGCGGAGTTCCTCCGGGAGTTTTACAGGGTCTGCAGCACCCCGGAGCTCACCGGCTACGCCGATGAATACCGGCAGCGCAGCTTCCTGATCGGAAAGAAAATTACGGTGATCAGCGGAAACACGCAAAAACCGGCACGCGCTGTCGATGTCGACGGCGAATGCCGGCTGGTGGTCGAATATGAGGACGGAACGGCGGAAGCGCTTTCGTCCGGAGAAGTCAGTGTAAGGACGGCGGAATAACCATGAATACCGAAAAACGGAAACTTACAACCATGGACCTGACCTGTATCGCGGTCTGCACGGTCCTGATCGCGGTCTGCTCCTGGATCAGCATCCCCTCGGTGGTTCCCTTCACGCTCCAGACCTTTGCGGTGTTCTGCGTGCTGGAGCTGCTCGGCGGAAAACGCGGCACCATCGCCATCGTGGTTTATATCCTGCTGGCGGTGCTGGGCCTTCCGGTACTCCACGGTTTTTCCGGCGGCCCGGGCGCTGTACTCGGGACCACCGGCGGCTATCTCCTCGGGTTTATCCTGATCGGGCTGGTGTATTGGCTGAATGAAAAGCTCTTCGGGAACAGGCTTCCCGCGCGGATCGCAGCCCTGGTCCTGGGGCTGCTGCTGTGCTACGCCTTCGGGACCGCCTGGTTCATGACCGTCTACGCGCGGAATTCCGGACCGGTCGGCCTGGAGACCGCCCTGGGGTGGTGCGTCTTCCCGTTCATCCTCCCGGACCTGGGCAAGCTTGCGCTGGCCATGCTGCTCGCCTCCCGGCTCCGCAAGGTGATCCGGATCTGATCCTTACTGCTGCAGGAGCAGGGTGATCTTGCTCCTGATCAGGTCGAAAGCCACATCGTTCAGGCCGCTGTTGATCACAATGTCCGCCAGCGCCCTGGTCGGCTCGACATACAGGTAATGCATGGGCTTGACAGTGGTCAGGTACTGCTTCGCGATCCCCTCCACGTCCCGTCCGCGCTCCTTCACGTCGCGGATCACGCGCCGGAGGATCCGCTCATCTGCGTCCGCCTCCACGTAGACCTTGATGTCCAGGAGGCTGCGCAGCTCGTCGTTCTGCAGCACCATGATCCCTTCCACCAGGATCACGTCCGCCGGATGGATCGTGATTGTCTTGTCAGAACGGTTGTGGACGGTGTAGTCGTACACCGGGCATTCCACGGACTGGCCGTCCCGCAGTTTTCGGATATGGTCGATCAGCATATCAGTCTCAAAGGCATCGGGATGGTCATAGTTGATTTTCTTCCGTTCCTCAAAGGGCAGCTCATCCCTGCGCTTGTAATAATTGTCATAGTAGACTACGGAGACCTTGTCCCCGAAGGTTTCCTTCAGCCGGTTGGTGAATGTGGATTTTCCGGAGCCTGTCCCGCCTGCGATCCCGATGAAAATGGGTTTTCTCATGAAACCGTCTCCTTCAGTTTTTTCCTGTCTCCACCTTATCAGTTTACGGCTTCGAAATCAACACCCGGCCGGGAACATATTTCCCCGGCCGCTGCTTTTTTTGCTCAGGCAAAACAGTCCTGCCTTTTTTCATCCGGCGGTCCGCCTCCCCTGTCCCGGCAAAAAAGTTTTTTGCCGGGATGCAACATTTCCTCCCCCGCGTTCAGTCTATAGAAGTGCAGGAGGTGAACGACACGTGAGCAATGTTTCGGGCCCGGGCACTGCTCCGGATCGCGACCAGGCGTTTATCCGGCTGGTGGATCGGTATAAGGACCAGGTCCTCCGCATGTGCTTCCTCAGCCTCCGCGACCGGACGCTGGCCGAGGATGCCGCGCAGGAGACCTTCCTCAAGGTATACCGGAAGATGGAATCATTCCGGGGAGAATCCAGTGAAAAGACATGGATCATGAAGATCGCCATGCATACCTGTTATGATATGAACCACTCCGGATGGTTCCGCTTTATGAACCGGCGCGTGACGCCGGATATGCTGCCTGAGCCGGCCCCATCGCCGCAGGCTGAAAGCGACGGCGAGCTGGCGGACGCTGTGACGCGGCTTCCGCGCAAACTGCGCGAAGTGATCCTGCTGTATTACTATCAGGGACTGAATGTCAATGAAATCGCGGAAGCGCTGGGGATATCGCATTCATCGGTATCCTGCCGGATGAAACGGGGACGCGAAAAGCTGAAAGAATTGCTCGAAGGGAGTGAGCTGGATGAACCGGAAGATCTCACGGACCGAATTCTCGGAATCCATGGACCGGCACCTCTCCGCCGTGAAGGCTGATCCCTGGCTGGCGCAGCGCATTATCGCGGCTGAAAGGGGAGAGAAACCGGTGAGAAGTAAACTATCCGCATCCATGATCCTGGTGATCGCGCTGGTTATCGTTACGGCGACCGGCGCGCTGGCGGCAACGCTCGGCGCGTGGGGCATCATCGATTTTGCCGGAAGGTTTTCCGGCGCATATATCCCGCCAAAATATGAAGACTGTATCAAACCTGAGAACGTATCGGCTGAAACGGAACATATAACCTGCACGATCCGCGAATCCTACTACGACGGTACCATCCTGCGGGTCACCTCAGACGTCATGCCGAAGGAAAAGGTGCTGCTGCTCGGGCAGGGCGTTCCGCTGGATCTCCCGGCTGCCGCGCATCTCCCGGATTTCGAACAGGAAGACATGACCCTCGCGGAAGCCGCGCAGGCCCTTTATGAAAACCGGATAGCCGAGGTCATCCTGAATCCCGTGAACGGTGCGGACAGCAGCGGGGTCTGCCTGATAAACAGTGACGGTTCCGTGACCCTGTATGAAGAATACAGCTTTGGCAGCGACCTGCCGGATCGCGACGTGACCTTCCGCCTGGCATACCGCCCCGTCACCGCCGGTGAAAAAGATACCCAATACGATCCTGACCGGCTGGAGAGCGTCGATTTTCCTATGAGCTTCCACGCCGTGGAGACAAAGACCTTTGTCTGCGAAACGCCCCTGGACTTTCCGTCCGCCGGCGTGCAGGTCATCGGGGTCTCCCTGACGGTGACACCCGTGGAGATCCGCGTCCTGATCGATTATACGGTCACGGACGAGGCGCTGTTCGCGGCGCAGAAGGACTCGCTGTGGTTTGAGTTTGTGGATCCGGAAAGCACCGCGGCGGAAGCCTGGGAACAGCGCGTGTCAGGCGGGCTGAACGGCACTGCCATGACGACCGTCCGGAGCGGAATCCAGGGCAGGGCCGGCGCGTTTTACCGTCTGCGCGACGCCATCGGCCTGGACGCGCTGGGCAGCGAATATACGCTGCGCGCTTATAACGCCGAGGCAGGGACAAGGTATGAATCAGTTACCTTCACCGTGAAGGAAGCAGAATAATCCCTGTACAAAAAACAGATCCGGCGGAACTCCGCCGGATCTGTTCCTTTTGCAGGAATCTTCTTATACGTGCAGCAGCGCCACCGCCACGTCATTGACGTTCGTGCCGGTGGGACCGGTCATAATCAGTCCGCCCGTCTTTTCCAGGGCGTGGTACGCGTCGTTGTCCTGCAGCACCGCGTCAGCGGTGAGGCCGTTCGCCGCGAGTTCCCGGCAGGTATCCCCGTCCGCGTAGCCCCCGGCTGCGTCGGTCGGGCCGTCCGTTCCGTCGCTGCCGACAGAAAAGACCGCCGCGCCTTCCATTCCGCTGATCCCGGGCGCCGCGGCCAGCGCGATCTCCTGGTTCCGTCCGCCCAGGCCATGCCCGGTCAGCATTACAACCGTCTCGCCGCCGGCGATGAACGCCAGTGATTTTCCGTCCCCCGCGTGGGTTTTCAGGATCGAGGCCAGGAAGCTGCCGGCTTCCTTCGCCTGGCAGCACAGCTGGTCCGTCAGCAGCACCGGCTCATACCCGAGCTCACTGCACACCTTCGCCGCGGCGCCGCACAGTTCCCGGACGCTTCCGTTAATCTGCGTATGCACGTTGTCCAGCGACTTGGGCGTTTCCACGTCCAGCAGCTTCAGCGCGGGTTCCGACATTTTCAGGTTATATTTCTTCTGGATGCGCCAGGCGTCCTCCGCCGTGGAGGTATCGGGGCAGGCCGGTCCGGAGGCGATCATATCCAGAGGATCCCCCAGGATGTCAGACAGGATCACGGCCTCCACCTTGGCCGGCCAGCACAGCTGGGCGAAACGCCCGCCCTTGACAGCGCTGAGGCGCTTCCGGATCGTGTTGATCTCCACGATGTCCGCGCCGCAGGCCAGCAGCTGTCCCGTGATATCCTGCAGTTCTTCTCCGGAGACCAGCGGCTTTTCGAACAGCGCGCTGCCGCCGCCCGAAAGCAGGAACAGCACCGTATCCTTTTCCGTCAGGTCCGCCACCAGGTCCAGGGCCGCCTGCGTGCCCCGGAAGGAGTTTTCATCCGGCACGGGATGGCCCGCCTCAAAGCAGGCAAAGTTCGCGATGGGGCCCATCACATGCTTGTATTTCGTTACGACGACGCCGTTTTCGATCCGGCTGCCCAGGCAGTCCGACGCCGCCTTTGCCATCTGCCAGGCCGCCTTGCCGGCGGACACCAGCAGGACGCGCCCCTGGAATTCCATATGCTGCAGCGCCCGCTGCACCGCCGCGTCCGGCTGGACCGCCGCAATCGCTTCGCGGACAATCCGGTCCGCGTGGTTTCTCAGGTTCTGGTTCATTTTGTCCCTCCGCTTTCACAGGAAAAAGACGCGCCGTACCCGGGGACACGGCGCGTCCGGAAACTGATCAGAAGATCAGGCTGAGGATAAAGATCTCGATCATGGCTGCGATGCCGATCACGAGGGTCATCAGGGTTTGAGTCTTGTAGCCTTCCTCCGGCTGCATCTCGCCGAAGTTGGTCACCACCCAGAAGTAGCTGTCGTTGGCGTGGGACACCGTCATAGCGCCGGCGCCGATGGCCATGACCACCAGGGCGATCTCAACCGGCGTAGCAAAGCCGAGCACCGGCAGCAGCGGCGCCACGATACCTGCCGTCGTGGTGATGGCCACGGTGGAGGAACCCTGCGCGCTCTTGAGGATCGCGGACAGCAGGAACGGGAAGAAGATACCGATCGCCTGCAGGGCGGTCGCGTTCTCCTTGATGAAGTTGACCATGTCAGAGGAGGAGATCACCTTGCCCAGCACGCCGCCGGCCGCCGTTACGAACAGGATCGGTCCGACCGTCTTGAGCGTGTCGTTGGTCAGGGTGTAGAAATCCTTCTGCTTTCCGGCGGTGAACAGCTGGACGATTGCCAGGACAGTACCGACGGCCAGGGCCATCACAGGCTTGCCCAGGAAGGTCAGCAGGTCCGCGCCCGCGCCGGTCCATCCGGCCATGGAGGAAACAGAGGACAGGGCCATCAGCAGGATCGGGACGATCAGCGGGGCCAGGGCGTTGCAGCCGCCGGGCAGCTTGCCGTATTCCGCCTTCAGTTCCTCATAGCTCTTGACGATTTCGCCGTTGTCTTCCTTTTCATCGGCGCTTTTGATCTTCTTTCCGATGAACTTGGCGTAAATCAGGCCGGTGATCAGCGGCAGGATGGAGCACAGCACACCGATACCGATGACCAGCAGCAGGCTGTCGCCCACACCCAGCGTCTGTGCCGCCGCGATGGGTCCCGGGGTCGGCGGGATGAACACGTGGGAGATGTACAGGCCGCAGGAGAGGCAGACGGTCATCGCGACGGAGGAAACTCCGGTACGTTTGACCAGTGCTTTCCGGATCGGGTTCAGGATGACGAAACCGCTGTCGCAGAAGACGGGAATGGAAACCACCCAGCCCATCAGCTCGATCGCCAGCTGCGGATGCTTCTCACCCACCAGCCGGATCACCATATCCGCCAGCTTCAGCGCCGCGCCGGTCTTTTCCAGCACCGTGCCGATAAACGCGCCGAGAATGATGACGATACCGATGGATGTGAACGTGCCCGAGAATCCCTGTCCGATTACATCGGGGATCTGGACGAGCGGGATCCCCGCAATGATCGCGAGCAGCAGGGAAACACCCATGATTGCAAGGAACGGATGAACCTTCAGCTTGGAGATCAGAAGGATCATCACAACAATGGCCACCACAAAGGCAATAATCAGCGGAACACCTGTCATACTTGGATTCCCCCTTTGATTTTTTTATATTCGTCAGATCGTGTTCTCATCGCTGAGGAGATCTGCCAGAACCTTATCCTTTACCTTCGATACATCCGTCTCCCGGATCTTCTGCCGCAGGGGCAGCACCGAACGCGGCGAGACGGAAAGCTCATCGATGCCGATGGAGAGGAAGGTCTCCGTCAGCTCCAGGTCCGCGCCCAGCTCACCGCAGATGCCGACCCACACGCCGTTTTTGTGCGCGTTGTCGCAGACCATCTTCAGCGCGCGGAGCACCGCGGGATGATGCGGGTTGTAGAAGCGGCCCAGGTCATTGTTCTGCCGGTCGCAGGCCAGCGTGTACTGGGTCAGGTCGTTCGTACCGCAGCTGAAGAAGTCCACCACCTTCGCCAGGCGGTCGCTCATCAGCACGGCGGCCGGCGTTTCGATCATGATGCCGATCTCCACGTCCTCGCTGAAGGGAATGCCTTCGGCCGTCAGTTCCTTCTTCACCTGCTCGCACATCTTCCGGGCTTCCTTCACTTCCCATACGCTCGTGACCATCGGGAACATGATACCCAGTTTGCCGTATGCCGACGCCCGGAACAGGGCGCGCAGCTGGGTGTGGAAGATTTCCGGCCGGTTCAGGCAGATGCGCAGCGCGCGGTTGCCCAGGGCGGGATTTTCCTCCTTCGGCATATTGAAGTAGGCAATCTGCTTGTCCGCGCCGATGTCCAGCGTGCGGATCACGACCTCCTTCCCGCCCATGTCGGAAAGGACCTTCTTGTAGGCTTCAAACTGCACGTCCTCCGAGGGGAAGTCGTCGCAGTTCAGGTACAGGAATTCGCTGCGGAACAGGCCGACGCCGCCCGCGTCGTTGCTCAGTACGGCGGGCACGTCGTCCGGACCGCCGATATTGCAGTACACGCGGATCTGCTGTCCGTCCAGGGTTTCGTTGGGCAGGCCCTTGAGCTGCTCGAGCATCTCGCGCATCTTCTTCTGCTCTTCCATCTTCGCGAGCAGGTGCGCCTTCGCGTCCTCGTCCGCCTCGATGGTCACGTTGCCGGTGCCGCCATCGATGATGACCTCCCGGCCTTCATATTCCGGCTTCAGCTGATCGCCCACGCCGATGACCGCCGGGATGCCCATCGTCCGGGCCAGGATCGCGGTATGGCTTGAGCCGGAACCGCCTTCCGTCACAAAGCCCAGGATCTTGCTCTTGTCCAGCTGCACCGTCTCGCTGGGCGCCAGGTCGTCCGCCGCCAGGATCACAGGCACCGGGGAGTTGATCCCGCCCTGTGCCACGCCGGCCAGGATACCGATGATCCGGGAGGATACATCCTTCACGTCTGCCGCCCGGGCCTGGAAATACGGATCGTCCATGGACGCGAACATCTCCGCAAACTGAGCCGCGGTGTCCGTAACCGCTGCCTCCGCGTTCAGCTTCGTATCCTGGATGGCAGCCTGGATCGCTTCCTCGTATTCCATATCCTCCGCCATCATCTGGTGGGTCTCGAACAGCAGCGCGGCCTCGTCACCCGCTTCCTCCCGGGCCTTCTCCGCCAGTTCGCCCAGCTGCTCAATGGCCTTCGCCTGGGCGTCCTTGAACCGGGCCCATTCCGCGTCCGCGTCCGCCACTTCGTAACGGGTGATCGTAGCCTTCGCCCGCTGGTAGAAATACAGCGGTCCGATGGCGACGCCGTTGGAAACGCCTTTGCCTTGAATCAGGATCATTTTTATGCCCTCCGTTTCAGATGAAAAACAAACGGCTGTCCGAGGGGCAGCCGTTTGCCGGAATGGATTACAGATTGGCCTTGAAGAATTCCTCGATGGCCGCCGCGGCAGTGTCTTCGTCCGCGCCGTCAATCGTAACCTTCACGGTATCTCCCTGCTTGATGCCCATGCCCATGAGGGCCATCAGCTTCAGGGCATTGACTTCCTTCTCACCCTTGATCACGGTCACGGTGGAGGCATACTTCTTGATTTCCTTCACTAGGATACCGGCGGGGCGGGCATGGATGCCGACAGGATCGGTAATCGTGTACTCAAAAGACTTCATGGATGGTTCCTCCTTCAATATTCTAATCCGCTCTGCGGATCAATTCCGTTTCCTTACTGCAGTCCGCATTCAACCCCGTCCAGATCGTCGGAGTTGGTCAGCAGGACGGCCACGGTGTCGCTGTAACCGGCGGCCTTGATCTTCTCCCGGTCAAACCGGATCAGGGGCTGGCCCGCCTTTACTTCGTCGCCTTCCTTCACCAGGCAGGTGAAGCCGTCGCCCTGCATGTTCACGGTATCCACGCCGACGTGAATCAGCATCTCCATCCCGTTGGACTCGATACCGACCGCGTGCTGGCTTTCCGCCACGGATGAGATCGTACCGTCAAACGGCGAGACCACCAGGTCATCCTCAGGGATGATGCCTACGCCGTCCCCCAGCACGCCGGAAGCGAAGGTGTCGTCCGGGATGGACTCCCGTGCGATCACGGTGCCCTTCACGGGCTGGAGCACGGTGCCGGCAGCGCAGCGGATGACGGAAGCGGCCGGGACTTCAATGGCCGGCTCCTCCGCGGCCGGGACAGGCTCCGCGGCAGGTGCGGTTTCAGGCTGCTCTTCTTTCCAGATCGCCGTCGTGATGATGAAGGCGATGCCGGAAGCGATCAGCAGTTCGATCACATACACCGGGATATTGTTGATGGCCAGCAGGCCGGGGATACCGGTCACCCCGTAGGTCGTCGCGCCCAGGCCCGTCAGGGATCCGAACAGCGCGCCGACCGCGCCGCCGATGACGCCCGCGATAAAGGGCTTCATGAAACGGAAGTTCACACCGAAGATGGCCGGCTCGGTAATGCCCAGGGAAGCGGACAGCGAGGACGGCAGCGCCACAGACTTGAGCTTCGCGTTGCGGCACTTGATTGCGACCGCGAGGCAGGCGCCAAACTGCGCGAAGTTCGCCGCTGACGCGATGGGCATCCAGATGTTCATTCCCAGCGCGCCGCTCAGCATGCCGGCCTCGATGACGTTGTACATATGGTGGAGACCCATAACCACGGTCCAGGGATACAGGGCACCCATGATCAGCGCGCCGATACCGCCAGTGGAAGTGACCAGCCATTCGGCTCCCTGCAGCACCCAGTTCTCCAGGATGGAGAAGATCGGTCCGATGACCACGAAGGTGGCGAATGCGGTCACCAGCACGGTCACCAGCGGCGTCACAAACAGGTCGATCATCTCCGGCACGTGCTTATGCAGCCATTTCTCCACCGTGCTCATCAGAAGCACGGCCAGGATGACCGGGATGACGTGGCCCTGGTAACCGACCTGCGAGATGCTGAAGATCCCCAGGTCCCATACAGCCGGCTGGTTCGTCGGCGTCACGGTCCATGCGTTCATCAGGGCGGGATGGACCATCATGATACCGATTACGCCGCCCAGGAAGATGTTCCCTCCGAAGACCCTCGCCGCGGAAACCGCGACCAGGACCGGCAGCAGCGCGAAGGCGGTGTTGGCCACCATGTCCAGGAAGCCGAACCATCCGCTTTCCGCGAAGGACGGAATCGCCTTCGCCAGCGCTTCCACCAGGCCCATCATCAGACCGGAAGCCACGATGGCGGGCAGGATCGGAACGAACACGTCGCCGGGCGTCTTCAGGATCTTCTTCCACAGGGGCATCTTGGAAGCTGCCGCTTTCTTCACGTCGTCCTTGGACGCCGCGGAGACACCGGCTACCGAGAGGAACTCGTCATACACCTTGTTGACCGTGCCCGTGCCGATGATCAGCTGCAGCTGACCGTTCGATTCGAACATGCCTTTGACACCGTCCACGTTTTCAAGCGCCGACTTGTTCACTTTGCTGTTGTCGGCAATGACCAGGCGGAGCCGGGTCGCGCAGTGGGCCGCGCTGATGACGTTGGAGCCGCCGCCTATATTGGCGGTGATCTCCTCCGCGCATTTCCGGTAATCGAGAGCCATGGGTTTTTCCTCCTTTTTTGGATCTTGTCCTGAGTTGGGGGTACCAGGTCACATTATACAGTTTTTTCCATGTGTATCCATCATACACGATAAATACAGTGAAGTCAAAGCAAAAAACAGCCAGGCTTAAATCAAACCCAGCTGTTCAAACGCCCTGTACAGTCCGTCCTCCTCCACGGCGGGGCAGATGATATCGCTTTTTTCCTTCAGGGCGGGGCTGCCGTTGTCCATGCATACGGATGTACCGACCGTCTCGATCATCTCCAGGTCGTTCATGCTGTCCCCGAATCCGATGGTGTCCACAATGTCCGCGCCGAACTCCTCCGCGATGATGCGCACACCGCGGCCCTTGTCGAATTTCCGGTTAATCAGTTCGCCGTTCAGGCAGCTGTGCGCCGCCACGTCCTGCACCACGAAGTTGTAGTTCTTCTCCAGCGCCTGGCGGGCCGGCTCCAGCTGCTTCGCTTCTTTGCACATGAACACGATCTTGTAGATCGGGCTCCCGTCGTACTCGCCCATGGGCAGGATGTTCAGCTGTTCCGCCAGGGCCTTGCGCCAGCGCATCAGTTCGCTGTTGCCCTCTCCGGCTCCTGCCAGGAAGTCCCCCAGGTCCTCATCCCCCCAGGTCCTGTCCCGCGCCTCGATGGTCCGGAAGACCCCGTTCTCCTTCAGCAGGCGCATACCGGTCTCGAACTCCTCCCGCTCCATCGGGCAGTCGAAGAGCACCTTTTCGCCCGCGAAGACGTAGCCGCCCGCTCCGGCCACCGCGCCGTCAAAGCCCAGTGCCAGCACAGGCGCCATCATGCCGGGATTGCGCCCGCTGCACAGGAATACCTTGTGTCCCTTTTCCCGCGCCAGCCGGACGGCTTTCATGGCGCTCTCCGGCGGCGTGTTGCTGCCGGGGGTCGTCAGGGTTCCGTCAATATCCAGGAAGATCAGTTTCCGGTTCATGCGCTTTCCTCCTTCGCCTCAGAACTTGTGCAGCAGCCAGCGGAACCCGCCGGCCTCCAGCCGGACGGTTCCGGCGTCTCCTTCCTTTCCGCTGATCAGGTCCGTATAGGTCTTGTCATCCCGCACCCAGGCCTTCTGGGGTTCGTCCGAGAAATTGAACAGCGCCAGCAGCTGTTCCCCGCGCCAGTACCGGCCGATGCCCAGCACATGGTCGTTCCCCGTATCCAGCAGCCACGTATCCCCCGCGGCGTCGAACACGTTGTACTTCCCGCGGATCTCCTCCAGCTGCCGCAGCGCGGCGAACATCCGGCCTTCCGGCGTGGTTTTCTTCGTCCGCTTCTCCGCCTTTTTCCAGTCCATGTTCCCCCGGTGCAGGTAGCGGCTGTCATCCTTTTTGATGGGATCGTCGTGGTAGGATTCGTCATTTTCCTGGGCGATCTCGTCCCCGCTGTACAGCACCGGTACGCCGCTGAGCGTGAACATGAACGCGTGCAGCATCGTGTCCAGCCGCAGTGCGGCAGTCAGCGCCGCCCGGTTTCCGCTTTCCAGCGCGGCCTCTACACCGCACAGGGAGGCTGTGGTCCCGCAGAGCCGGGCGTCCCCCAGCCGCGGATCGTCGTTGTACAGTTCACCCCGTGCCGTGCTGCCCTCCCATTTTCCGGTCAGGTAGTCGTTCAGGAACCGCTTGTGGGCCACCTCCTCCTGGCAGAACTGCCGGAGGAAGCCGTAGTCCAGGCCCCAGCCGATATCGTCGTGGCAGCGCAGGTAGTTCAGGAACGTATATTCGTGCGGAAGCGCAAACACCTGCCGCATCTGGTGCGCCAGCAGCCGCACGTCCTTCGTCGCGACCGTATGCCACAGCGTCGCCATCGTCGTCACGTTGTAGAGCATGTGGCATTCCGGTTTTTCAACTGTTCCGAAATACGGCACCACCTTGCTCGGTTCCATCACGACCTCGCCCAGCAGCAGCGTGCCCGGGCAGACGATCTCGCAGACCATCCGCATGATCCGCACCAGCGTATGCACCTGCGGCAGGTTCCGGCAGGACGTACCCAGCGCTTTCCAGATGTACGGCACCGCGTCCAGCCGGATGATGTCTACCCCGTGGTTGCACAGGTTCAGCATATTGTCCGTCATGTCGTTGAAGACGGTCGGGTTCATATAGTTCAGGTCCCACTGGTAGGGATAGAAGGTGGTCATGACCACTTTCCCCGCCTCCGGGCACCAGGTGAAGTTGCCCGGCGCGGTGGTCGGGAAAACCTGCGGAACCGTCTGCTCGTAAGCGTTCGGGATCTCCCAGCTGTCATAGAAGAAGTACCTGGCCTGGTAATCCTTCTCCCCGGCCTTCGCCCGCCGGGCCCACTCGTGGTCCTCGCTGGTATGGTTCATCACGAAATCCAGGCATACGGCAATTCCCCGGGCATGGCAGTCCTCCGCCAGCTCCCGCAGGTCCTCCATCGTGCCCAGCTCCGGCTGTACCTTCCGGAAATCGCTTACGGCGTATCCGCCGTCGCTCCGGTCTTTCGGGCTCTCCAGCAGCGGCATCAGGTGCAGGTAATTCACCCCGCAGTCCGCGATGTAGTCCAGCTTTTTCCGGACGCCTTGCAGTGTGCCCGCAAAGGCGTTCACGTACATCAGCATGCCGGTAAGGTCATGCCCCTTGTACCAGTCCGGAAACGCTTCCCGGGCACGGTCCATCATCCGCAGGGATTCGGCGCGCTCGTTCCAGCAGCGGTACAGCATGTCCGTGAAATAGTCGTAGGCCTGCGCGTCGCAGTGGTACAGCTCATAGTACAGCCATTTCAGCTCGTCCTCATGCCGGGCGAACCGGTCCGCGAATTCCTTCTGCCAGTTGTCCTTCAAAGTACTTCCCTCCAACAGGTCAGATCAGGAAATGATCCCTGACCGCCCTTTTCATCGTCCACAGCCGGGGGAACACATCCCCCTCCATCCGGAACCAGTGCTCCTCCGCCGCCGGGAACACCCGTGAGGTGAACACCGCGTCCCCGTCGTTCACGAAGATCTCCACAGAGCTGGCGTCGGTGAAGATCCGGATATGATTCAGTCCGTCCTCCAGCGGGCGGATCCTCGCGAATCCCTCCTCCGGATTGAAGGGAATCCGCAGGCAGCTCCGGTCCACGGTGATTTCCTTTTTCGCGTCGTCATACACCACGGATATGCCGCCCTGCCCTTCGCTGTCCGTGAACAGATCCAGCCGCACATTCCCGGGCCGACAGTCGATCTCCATCTCCGCCGCGGCCGGCAGTTCGCAGCAGCCCGCCGCGTTCTCCGTCAGGCCTACCCGTTCGTCCCGCAGCTTTTTCAGCTCCGGCAGCGGCCGCTGGATCAGCCGCCGTCCCCGCACCGTCAGTTCCCGCGGCAGCGTCAGGCAGCCCGCCCATTCCTCCTCGTCCGTCGGATACGAGACGTCCGGGACCCCCATCCATCCGATGAGGATCGCCTTGTCCGTCTCCTGCAGGTTGTTCGCGCAGGCGGCGGCGTAGAAATCAAAGCCGAAATCCAGCACATGGAACTGGCCGTCCGGTGTGAAAGTCAGGATATCCCAGTCCATGGTCCCCAGGATATACCCGTTATGGTTGCGGCTCCCGCCCCTGCCCGGCAGCGTCAGGTGCTGCGGGCAGAACAGCAGCACTTCCTTCCCGCCGATATGCTCGATGGACGGGCATTCCCACATGTCGCCGAAGTGTTCATACCCGGGCACCTTCAGTTCCCCGGCAAAGGTCCATCCGTGCTGCATGTCCTCCGAGGAATACACCAGCGCACAGCCGTCCTTCGCTTTCGTCTGGGCGCCGATGATCATGTACCACATGTCCCGGCCCGGCACCCGCACGATCTTCGGATCCCGCTGGTGCTCCGTATAGTCCGGATGCGCGCCGAACAGCGGCAGCGGATATTTTTCCGGCCATCCGTCATTCCCCAGCCGGGCAAGGCAGGTATAGGCGTGCCGCGTCCAGTCCGGATCCCGGTGGTTGCCGGTATAGTAGAGGTAGATCTTGTCCCCGATGGGCATGGCGGATCCCGAGTACGCGCCTTTGTTGTCGTACCCGTCTTCCGGATCCGGCATCAGGCAGACGCCGAGGTTCTGCCAGGTCACCAGGTCCCTGGAGACGATATGGTACCAGTATTTCAGGCCGTGCACCGCGCCCCACGGGCACCACTGGTAGAACAGGTGCCACCGGTTGTCATGCCACACGAACCCGTTCGGGTCATTCATCAGGCCGGTCACCGGCTGGTTATGGTACGCCTGGCGCCACACGGAAGAAGAGATCCGCCCGTACAGTTCCGTCAGCTCCTGCGGATCTTTGAGGTACCGGTATTTTTCTTCCCTCGTCCATTCGCGCATATGCATTTATTCCCCTGTAAAGTTGATCCTGTTTGTATATCTGGAATCATTGTATCATAAAAAAACCGATCCGGATACAGAAAAAAAGCAGGAGCGTTTCCGCTCCTGCCGGTTTCCGTTCATCCTCTGCCCGTCAGCCGCCGTCCCCGGCGCCCTTGATCCGGTTCCAGATATTGCCCAGCCAGCTGCCGGCGCTGACCTTTTCCAGTTCTTCTCCGGTCAGTTCTTTCCAGGACTGTTCTTTCTTTTCCTCATTCGTGCTCATGTTCTCTTCCCCCGTTCAGCAGCATCCGCAGTTCCGCTCTCTTCTTTTCCGCCATGGCTTTCGCTTCCGGCGTCCAGAATTTCGGCGGTTCCGTCCCGCCGTTTACTTTTTCCAGGTCGTCCGGCTTCAGCTCGTTGATTCCCATCACTGTATCTCCTTTTCCCTGCCTGGTCTTTGGTCCGTCAGACGTTTTTCCGGCTGACCGCAAGTATATACGCACCAGGGAAGCGGGACGGCAGCATTCCGCGGCAAAAAAGTCGCTCACCCGTCATTCATCCGATCTTCGTCTTCAGGACCTCCAGGCCCTTTTCGAAAACGACGTCGCGCCCTGCCGCGAATTCCTCCACCGTCGGGCGGATCCGGATATCCGGCGTGAATCCCCGGTTGTAAATGTCCTCGCCGTTCTGGGCGATGCACCGGCGTGTGCAGATCCGGTAGAATCCGCCGCTCTCCAGCGTCCCGCACAGGGGCTGCCCGCTGGTACCCGCAGTGCTGGTCCCGACGAAAACGGCATCCGTATACTGCTTCATGACGTCGATGAAATCCTCCGCCGCGGAGATGGTGCTTTCGTTCATCAGCACAACGACCGGGCCGTCCAGTTTCCCGGGCGCGATGTTGGTTACCGGATTTCCTCCGTCGTTGACGTAGTTCATGCTGTGCAGCATCCGGTAGCTCTTCAGGCCGAAGTCATCATCCGCGTACCGCTCCTGCGCCTCTGCGGGGGACAGGCCCTTGAAATCCTCCCGGAAAACCGACCACGCTTTGATCGTCGGTTCATAGACCTGTGTCTCCGCATAGCAGCTCCGGAAATCCCCGTCGATGAACAGTGAAGCCACCATGTCCGCGTTCCCGCTGTTCCCGCCGGTGTTGCCCCGGACGTCGACGATATACCCCTTCGCGCCCTTCAGTTCGTCAAAGCATTTCCAGATCTTCTCATGCATCGTATTGTCCGCGAACGAGCTCATCCGGATGACCGCGATCCCGCCATCCGCAAAAAAAACCTTGTGGGACTCCGAGCTGCTGATCGTTCCCGGCGGATCGTCATTGCTGAACGGAAGTTCCAGGCTGCGCCACACGATTTTTGAGGGATCCTCCCGCTCCAGCCGGAGTTCGAACTCCCGGCCGTCCTTTTCAAAGGTGTAAACCGCGCCGCTCCCATGCGGACCGTATACCAGCCCCTGCAGCACGGAAAGGCCGCAGGCTGCCTCGTTGGCATGCCAGAAATAAGGATAGCACTTTTCCCGGATATACTCCAGGACATCCTGTCCGTCGATCCGGAGCAGGGTGCTGTACAGGGGAATCCGGTCCCGGTACGCTTCGGACACGAGCACCACGGCGATCCTGTCCCCGAACTTCCCGAAGAACAGCGGCAGCATGGAATAGTATTCCGGATCCTGGTACATCCAGTTCGGAAAGCTGACTTCCGTATGACCGTCGTTCAGCAGGACCATAAAGCGCTTCAGCTCCCGGTAATACTCCCGGATATCTTTCGTCGCCAGGACCCGCTCCAGCGCCTTTTTGAATTCCGCGTCCCAGTCAAGCTCCACCTTGTCCCAGAACGCGAAATTGTACGCGGCCTCTTTCCAGATCTTTGAAAGCTCGCAGATCTTCTGGATATCCGGGATGTCCTTCTGGGGATCCCCGGTGTCCTTTCCGCCTGCGTGCGGAAGGTTTTTCCGGTCCTCGTCCGTCTCCGCCCGGCGCATCCCCTCCGCGTAATATTCCAGCGCAAGCCTGACCGTTTCCAGGATCTCCGCCGTACTTTTCCCGTATACGCCTCCGGAAAGCGGAACGCCTTCTGTCTCGAAATTCGTTGCCTTCAGGAGCAATTCATCCAGGGACACGCCGGAAAGCCGGCTGATGGCGATGATCTTCCGGACATCCGGCACCACCTGGTCCAGCTCCCATTTCGATACCGTCTGCCTCGTGGTATCCAGCAGCTCCCCGAACTGCTCCTGGCTCAGGCCCTTTGCCAGCCGGATCTCCTGGATTTTGTTTCCAAGCGTCATGGTTTCACCCCTCCCGATGCAAACCAGGGTTTGCATCCATTCCTTGTGAGCATATCATATACCGTCTTTCAAGGCAAATAAACCAACTGTACATGGAAATTTGTCACGTGTCAGTTGACAAAACAGAAACGGCAGGGATCTTCCCTGCCGTTTCCGCGCTTCCGGATCATTCGACGGTCCATTCCGTCCATTCGATATGGTTGTACTTCATCACGTCGTCGGCGAACTTCATGCCGAGTTTTTCATAAAACGGCACCGCGTTCTCGTTGGCGATCAGGTATACCGCAATATCCTTTTCGCCGCCGGCCAGCTCATGAGCCGTTTTCATCAGCCTCGTCGCAATCCCCTGCCGCTCATAGTCCCGGTCAACCCCGAGGTCCGTCACATACAGCCAGTAGCAGTAGTCCGTCAGGCCGAACAGCACGCCCACGGCCTGTCCGGCTTCGTTCCGCGCCACCAGGCTGATCGATACATTCCGGACCAGCTTCGGGATCCTTTCCTCAAACCGCTCTTTCGGATACTGGGATCCGAGGTCGGTTCGTTTCAGGAAATCAATATATTCCGCCGCGGAAATACGCTCCTCCCGGATCGTGACTGTTTCCTTTTCCATCGTTTCGTCCCGTCCTTTTTGTTCTCCCGCCGGTATTATAAGGCATCCCGGACCGTTTTTGAAGGGACCGACAAAAAAGAAGCCCCCGGACGGGGACTTCAGATAAAACAGGTGAAAATTACAGCGTGGCAAGCAGTTCATCAATCAGGGGTTTTTCCGCCAGGCCGATGGAAAAGGCGGTGGCCGATCCGGTCGCCGTGCCGAGCTTCAGCGCGTATCCGTAATCGCCGGTCTCAAGCCAGCCGGCCAGGAAGCCGGCCACCATGGAATCTCCCGCGCCGACGGAGTTCACGACTTTGCCCTTCGGACAGCCGATGCGGTGGATCCCGCCGTTCTCGTCCAGCAGCAGCGCACCGTCTCCGGCCATGGAGACCAGGATGTTCCGGCCGCCCTTTTCCTGAAGCTTCCGGGCGCATTCCGCGATCTCTTCATCCGTCTTCAGGACCTTTCCGAAGATCTCGCCCAGCTCATGGTTGTTGGGTTTGACCAGGAAGGGACGGTATTTCAGCACGTTCACCAGCAGATCTTTCGTCGCGTCCACGGCGATCGGGATGTTCTTTCCGTCCAGCCGGGCCATGATCCGTTCGTAGGTATCCCCCGGCAGGCATTTCGGGATCGAGCCGGAAAGGACCAGCATGTCCTCCGGACCGATGGAATCCAGCTTCCGGTACAGGGTCTCCATGTCCGTTTCGGTGATTACGGGTCCGATGCCGTTGATCTCGGTTTCCTCGGCCGCCTTGATCTTGACGTTGACGCGGGTCATGCCATCCTTCACGCGGATCATCTCGTTCTTCAGGCCCATGGCGGAAAGCCCCTTTTCAAAGCCTTCCCCGATGAACCCGGCCACGAAACCCAGCGCGACTGTATCGAAACCCAGCGTCCTCAGGACGTTGGACACATTGATGCCCTTGCCGCCGAACTGGAATTCCTCAGCTTCATTGCGGTTGATCTCCCCGGGCTGCAGCCGGTCCAGGCGGATCACATAGTCAATAGCGGGATTGAAGGTCACGGTATAGATCATTCTCATTCAGCCTCCCGGTTGAAGGTTTGTGAGCCTTGTCTTCACTTATACGGTGATAATATTGTCCTGTTTCTTCCAGTCCCCTTCAGGCACCCGGTTTGTGATGACCGCTGCGTCCTCATACCGGGCGAACCGGACGTTGGATTCGGTGCGGAATTTGCTCTCATCGGCGAGGATATAGCTCTGGCGGCATGCGGACATGGCCGCGGCTTTAACCGCTGCCTCCCGCGGATCCGGTGTGGTAAACCCGCCGGCCAGGCTGATCCCGTTGGTCCCGAAGAAGCCCTTCGTAAAGCGGAACTTGGAAAGCATCCGCAGGGCGTCCTCCCCCAGCACGATCTCCGTCACGGATTTAATCTCCCCGCCCAGCAGGTAGACCCGGAACCCCATGGTGGAAAGCCGCAGGGCATGGTTCACCGCGTCGGTAACGAAGACCGCCCCGCGCTGCGTGAGATAGTCCGGGATCAGTTCCGTGGTGGTCCCCGCGTCCAGGTAGACAAAATCATCCTCCCCGATCAGGGAAGCGGCGTATTTCGCGATCCTGCGTTTTTCCTCCGTGAACTGCGTCTTGCGCTTCACGATGCTCTCGTCCAGCACCGTCATCTTGGGATGGTTCACGGAGATCGCTCCGCCGTACACCTTGACCAGCATGCCTTTCTCGTCCATCGCCGCCAGATCCCTGCGGACCGTGGATTCCGAAATGCCCAGGCGCTGAACCAGGTCGGGAACCTTGACGCTCCCCTCCAGGTCAACGATCGCCAGGATCCGTGAAAACCGTTCTTCTGTCAGCATATCCGTCCGTCCTCTTCTGCCTTTTCGGTTCCGGTATATGATACCTCCGGTTTCGCCGTCCGGCTGCTTTTTTTGGGAACTTTGGAAAAGGATCCGCGCCGGGACTGTTTCAGCGCGGATCCCGCATGCAGGTTATTCCTGGAGTTCGTCCATCTCCACGCCGAAGTGTCTGAAAATCATCCGTTCCGCTTCCGCGTTCCAGAGCCCCCGGTGCGCCTTGCAGCACTCGTCCAGCTCTTTGAAGAAGGGATCTGTCTCGCCCAGCTTCCCGAAATCCTCGATGGCGGTCATCGGCATGTCGAACTGGGTATAGGCCAGCTTCTTGCCTCCCTTGATGTGGGGCAGGTTGCAGGTGGTTTCCGCCACGCTGTCCAGGCCGCCCACGTGGGTCACCATGATCGCCGGGTCGATGATTCCCTTCGCGGCCAGCTCGTTCGCCTCGATCAGGTCATCGTTGTTTCCGCCGGTGGTGCCCATGATGTGGGTCGCGTTGTAGTGGCAGTCGTAGAGGTTCACCTTCGCGCTGAATTCCTTGTCGCTGGGGCCTGCGAAGAAGCTCATGCATCCGTCATAGGCCAGGACCTGGTTGCCCAGTTCCGCCACAGGCGTGATCGGTACATAGATCAGCACATCGTCGTAGCCATGGCCGTCCGTCAGGTCCATCAGGCCCTGCCGGGGATCCTCCATCTTCGCGGTATTGACATAGATCAGCTCGACCCCGTGCTCCTTCGCCCAGGATTCGGGCACCACTTCGCGGGCGCGGGCGATCTTTGCGTCATCCACATCCGTCACCACGATCCGTTTCGGATCGTATTTGCACACGCAGGCGTAGGAGACCGCACCCAGGCCCATGGGGCCGCAGCCGCCCATGATGATCAGGTTTCCGCCCCGTTTCAGGCCCATCTCGTGCTGGTACACGCCCTGCTTCGTGTGGTACTGGGCGTGCATCGCGCCGATGGAACAGCTGAGCGGTTCGCCCAGGGAAGCCTTGTAGAAGCTGTCCCCGTCGAAGGGCATCAGTGCGCCGACCTCCATGGCTTCGTGCGGGAAGATGCAGTAGGTTGTATCCCCTCCGAACCAGCGGTAGGAGTAGCCCGGGGAATCCATGCTCCCCTTGTAGTTCAGGGCGGGCTGCTGGGCAAAACGCATCCCGGGTTTGAACTGGTCCTGCCACTTCTTGCCGACCTTGATGATGGTGCCCGCGAACTCATGGCCTACGATTACGGGATTCACGTCGATATCCTGGGGGGCCCGCTTGTGCTTCTTGCCCTGCACCGCCAGCTTGTAGGTGGACATGCAGATGCTGTCGCTGTAGATCTTTGCCAGGATTTCGTCATCCTTGATCTCCGGCAGTTCAAACTCTTCCAGGCGAAGGTCCATTTCGCCGTACATTCTGACTGCTCTTGCTTTCATATATCATCCCTCCGATGATTCGTTCCGGAACCGTGCGGTCCTTATTTGAACATCTCATAAACGTCGTCGGTGCTCTTCGCAAGAATGGCGTCGACGGCTTCCTCATCCTCGCAGGCCTGCGCGATCTTCTGCAGCACGTCCATATGCTCATCGCCCACGGCCGCGATTCCGATAACCAGCTTGACGGTTTCGCCGTCGCCCCAGTCAATCCCTTCCGGGAAGGTCATGATGACCAGGCCGGTGTTTTTGATCTCGCCGCGCATGCTTTCGATTCCGTGCGGGATGGCGACGTTGTTGCCGATGGCGGTGTTGAACGTCTCCTCCTTGTCCAGCATGGCCTGGGTGTATTTATCGGTCGTATAGCCTCCGTCCAGGAAAATCTGTCCGATCTCACGGATGATCTCTTCCTTGGTCGCCGGCGCGTGATTCATGAAGATGTTCTTCTTCAGCAGGGGACCTGCGCGGTACGTGTCACCGACTTCCTTGACGGTGTGCTTGTTCTTCCGGGCTTCCGCGATTTCCTCCACCAGGGCGTCATATTCCGGTGCGTTCATGAAATTGGTGATCGTCACCAGCCGCGCGCCTGGTGCGCTGGCCGCCGCCCGCTCCGCAAGGTCCTTATGGCAGATAACCAGCCGGGTCCCTGCCGGAACCTCCGAAACAGAGGCGTGGGAAACCTTGATGTTGTTGAAGCCTGCCGCGGACAGCTTCCGCTGCATGACCGCGGAGCCCATGGCGCTGGAACCCATGCCGGCGTCGCAGGCAAACACGATGCGGTCGATGACGCGGAGGTCGACCGGCGCGCCGGTCAGTCCCTTGGACTCCGCCTTCATGTCCTTCATCTGCTTCTGCGCTTCTTCCAGGCTCGCGTTCTTCCCGGACATCTTCACAATCGGTGCCGCGATCAGGAAGGACACGCCGGCCGCGATGATCACGCCCAGCAGGACCTGCAGCGTGGAACCCCTGGGCGCCATGCCGAGGTACGCGATGATGGAGCCGGGGGAGGGCGGTCCGGACAGGCCCAGATTCAGGAGCATGTTATAGGCCATGGCCGCCACACTGCCGCCGATGGTCGCCAGGAGCAGCAGCGGATTCATGAGGATATAGGGGAAGTAGATCTCGTGGATACCGCCGACCAGGTGCACGATCAGGGCGCCGGGAGCGGAAGCTTTCGTCATCTTATCCTTCGAGAACAGCCAGTAGGCCAGCAGCACGCCTGTGCCGGCGCCGGGGTTGGTCTCGATCATATAGAAGATGGACTTGCCGACCTCCTGCACCTGTTCCGCGCCGAGGGGCGTGAAGATGCCGTGGTTGATGGCATTGTTCAGGAACAGGACCTTCGCGGGTTCCACGAAGACAGAGATCAGGGGAAGGATCGCGTGATCCACCAGGAACTGCACACCGGCGCTCAGGACATTCAGGATCGCCGTCATGAACGGCCCGATGGCATAGTAGCCGATGATGGCCAGGATCAGGCCGAAGATGCCGACCGAGAAGTTGTTCACCAGCATCTCGAAGCCGGGCTTGATCTTTCCTTCGACGGCCTTGTCAAACTGTTTGATGACCCAGCCTGCGAAGGGACCCATGATCATGGCGCCCATCAGCATCGTGTACTCGGAGCCGCAGATCACGCCGACGGTAGCAATGACGCCCATGACTGCCCCGCGGGGGCCGCCGACCATCTTGCCGCCCTGGTAGGCGATCAGGACCGGGAGAACGTACGTCAGCATCGGGCTGACCATGGAGCTCAGCTTCTCGTTGGGAAGCCAGCCTGTTGCAATGAAGAGCGCGGTCAGAAGGCCCCACGCGATAAAGGCGCCGATGTTCGGCATGACCATACCGCTGAGGAACCGGCCGAAGGATTGGATCTTCTGTTTCATGGATGAACCTCCTCCCGGATATTCCGGCATATTGATTTGAATATAATCTGGCAAGCCGCCTGATTATCTGATCCAGGGCGGTTCCCTCCGGGGACCGCCGGTTCGTCGGATCGGTGAACAGGGACGTTTGTCGGTTTGAAGTCTTTCATTTTCTTTCATTATACGCCAAACTCGGTCATTGTCAAGCACAGATATGCAAAAAGTTTCAAAAAGATCCGCCGGGAGGCAGAATGCCTCTCCGTGAAGATTTTTTTCCAGGCGTATGAAACAGTTTGCCCCCCTGCGGAGTATTATTCAGTGCAGGGGGGGTGATGAACGGATGCAGAAGCGGACGCCCGAAGAACGCGGACAGACGCTGGAGCGGCTGATGGAGGAATACGGAGACCGGGTCATGCGGACCTGTCTCCTTTTCCTGCAGGACAGGCCGCTGGCGGAAGACGCGTCCCAGGAGACCTTTATCCGTGCCTGGCGGGCGCTGGACCAGCTCCGGGAAGGAGCGACGGAAAAAGCCTGGCTGATGAAGATCGCGGTGAACGTCTGCAAATCCATGCTGCGCAGCCGGTCCCGCCGGATCCCGGACGCGAAGGCGGCCGCGGATGAAATGCCGGAGCCCGGCGCCCCGGACCGCTATCCGGACCATACCGTCTTTGACGCGGTCAGCGCACTGCCGGTCAGATACCGTTCCCCGGTCATCCTCTGCTACTACCAGGGACTGTCCGCCGGTGAGATTGCCGGCATCCTGCACCTCCCCGGCGCCACCGTCCGCACACGGCTTGCCCGGGCCCGGGCCCTGCTCAGGAACGAACTGGAAGGATGGTATTTTGATGAAGAATGAGAAGATCAGGAACGCCCTGGACCGGTCCATGGCGGACATGACGTGGAAGGAAGCCAACCGTGCGCAGGTGCTCCGCGGCATCCGGCAGGTGCAGCCGCCCGTACGCGTCCGCCGGCGGGCGCTGGTCCCCGTCCTCGCCCTGGTGCTGGTGCTGTTCATCGCAACGGCGATTGCCGGCATGACCAACGAAGCCTTTAACACCTTCCTGTACGAGACCTTCCCGGAGCTTGCCACCCTGCTTATGCCGGTCAATATGTCCTGCGAGGACCAGGGGATCCGCATGGAACTGCTCTCCGCCGCGGCAAAGGAGAATGAAACGCTGGTCACCTTCTCCCTGGAGGACCTGGAGGGAGACCGGCTAGACGGATATACGAATACGATGCTCAGCCTGGAATTTGACACCGATGACGATGTCGGCTGCGCCGGCAGTTTTTCTCCCGGATTCTATGACGAAGAAACGCAAAAAGTTCTTTTTATCGATGAGACGGAATATGATTCCGATCTCGTACTGAAGAAGGGCGGGAATCTCAGGGCGTCCCTTCACGAGATCTGGCCCCGCCGGTATCACACGGTGGACCTGCTCCCGCTCCTCGGGGAATACGGAAGCCGGGCTGAAGCGATGCCGGCCCCGGAAAACGCGATCGCCTACGCGGGATACAGGGACCACCAGTTCATGATCTGCCTCAGCGAGTACATTGAAGATCCCTGGGTTATTCCCGATACCCTGCGGGTACTGAGCCCCGGCTGTATGCCGGAAATCCCGCTGACGGACGGCATCTCCCTGTCAGGTATCGGTATGGTGGACGGCCGTCTGCATGTCCAGATGCACTATACCGATCTCAGCGAGCGGGAAGCTTTTGACGGGGAGGAAAAAGTCACATATTACCCCTGGGAGATCTGGATCACCCTCCGGGACCTCACGGATGAAGACGCCGTCGGGCCGGCAAAGAAGTACCGGAAGGAGAACCTCCTGGACGGCGGCATCACCCAGCTGTACTGGGAGGAGAACGGCGAAACCTGGGAGGAGGATATCTTCACCCCCGGGTCCGCGCTGACGGAGGAGCAGTTCTTCGCGGCGGAGATCACCGAAACGCTGGAGCCGATCTTCGGCCACTGGGAAGTCACCTTCCCCCTGCGGCTGATCAAAAGAACCGAGTGAGCAATGACATAAAAACAACCGGTACGGCCTGCCATGACCGTACCGGTTTCCTGTTTTCATATTGTCCCGGGCTTATTCCGGATAAACCATCGTCTCCGCACTGCAGTGCTCCAGTACCTTCAGGTACGCCGCGGCCTCCTGCTTCGCGTTGGCCAGGTCGTGCTCCAGCCAGTTGCCGCATTCGATCCGGGAGGCGCCGGGGATCTCCCCCTCAAATTCCGCGGCGAAGCGGAAGGCGTCCCGCACCAGCTGTACGGCCTCCCCCGCCGGGACCGCGTCCCGCATTACGAGGTAGAAGCCCGTCCGGCAGCCCATGGGGCCTGTGTAGATTACGGAATCACTCCGGTCAGAATTCCGCAGGTACGTGGCCAGCAGGTGCTCCAGTGTATGCAGGCCCTTCTGGTCCAGGTAGTCCCCGGCGTTCGGGACCTTCATCCGCAGGTCGTAGGTGACGCAGTCGCCGTCAATCCTGGAGATATACATCCCCGGCTGCAGCAGGTCATGGTTGATGGTAAAGCTCGCGATCTTTTTCATACGCTTCTCCTTCATTCCTTGTCGCTCAGCCGGGACGCCAGAATGTTCCGGCACTTCCGGGTCACGGACGCGGTGCCCGTGTCCGGCGCGTTCTGATTCAGCAGGAAGGTGATTTTCTGCCCCGGCAGGTTCGCGAAGTAGGTGCCCAGCCAGCCGTCCCAGCCGTATTCGCCTTCTTCGGTGAAGAGGCCGGCGGAGCCCGGCCGGTCGCAGACCCGCACCAGGCAGCCGTAATTGTATCCGCACAGGCTGTCCCACATCCACCGCCGGATTTCCGGGCTCAGCCGCGGCGCCGTCATGAACTTCACCGCCGCGGGGGACAGGATGCGCTTTCCTTTGTATTCGCCGCCGTTCATCAGCATGGACGCGAAGGCCGCGTAGTCATCCAGCGTGGAGACCAGTCCCGCGCCGCCGGATTCAAAGGCCGGCGGACGGTCGTACTGCCCCACGGCCAGGTGCAGGCCCCGGAATTCCTCCAGCCCGCCGGGGATCCGCCGGTAGCAGGTAACCAGCCGGTCCTTTTTTTCTTCCGGAACATAAAAACCGGTATCTTTCATGCCCAGGGGCCCGAAAAGTTCTTCCTCCAGGAACTGCCCGAAGCGCTTGCCGGTGGCTGCCTCCACCACCGCGCCGAGGATATCCGCGCAGGTGCTGTAGCGCCAGCCCGTCCCGGGCTGGAACGCCAGGGGCTGCTCCCCGAGCCGGTTGCAGAATTCGACCGTACCCATCCCGCCGCCGGAGAGGATCTGTTCCTGATCCGCCTCAAACACCCGGGCGGCATACTGCCCCGCGGGGTCCGCGTCCGGATAGCTCAGCCCGGCCGACATCGTCAGCAGTTCCAGGATCCAGGGTGCCCGCAGGGCGGGCGCAACGCTGCCGTCCGGATTCAGGACCTTCGGCTCCCGGAAGCCGGGCAGGTACCGGTCCGCGCCGTCCATCAGGTCGATGATCCCGCGGTCCGCCAGGATCATCACCGCCGCCGCAGTGACCGGCTTCGACTGGCTGTACAGCCGGAAAATGGAATCCCGGGCAACCGGTTTTCCGCTGCCGGTATCCGCCATGCCCGCCTGCGCGTACACCAGCTCTTCGCCGTCCCGCAGCACCAGGAGGTTGATTCCCGCCGCCTCATGGTTTTCCACCGCCCGTTCCAGGCAGGCGGTCAGTTGTTTTTTCAGGCCCATATGGCTGTCCTCTCCTCCGCGAAAAACGCCGCCGGCACCCTTTCCGGGCAGCGGCGGCGCGCATTGCGTTCCTTATTCTTCTTCGTCTTCTTCCGGCAGATCCGCGTTGTGGTACACGTTCTGCACGTCGTCATTTTCCTCCAGCAGGTCCAGCATCTTCTGGATCTTCAGGATCGTGTCGGGATCGGTCACAGCCACGGTGTTCTGGGGGATCTTCTGCACTTCCGCGGACAGGAAGGAATATCCCTGCTTCTCCAGGTTCTCCCGGACAGTGCTGAAATCGTTCGGGGCGGTCAGGATCTCGAAGACATCCTCGTCCACCTTCACATCTTCCGCACCGGCGTCCAGGGCGATCATCATCATCTCGTCCTCATCGCTGCCGGGCTCGCGCTCGATCACCAGCACGCCGCGTTCGTCGAACATGAAACCCACCGAGCCGGTGGTGCCCAGGTTTCCGCCGTACTTGGCAAAGCAGTGCCGCACGTCGCTGGCCGTCCGGTTGCGGTTATCGGAAATCGTATCCACGATGACCGCCACGCCGCCGGGAGCATAGCCTTCGTAGGTGATCTCTTCGTACACCACGTTGCTCAGCTCGCCGCTGGCCTTCTTGATGGAGCGCTGGATATTATCGTTAGGCATGTTGTTGGCTTTCGCCTTGGCAATGATGTCCCGCAGTTTGCCGTTGGACTCGGGATTCGCGCCGCCTTCACGGACAGCGATCGCGATCTCGCGGCCGATCTTGGTGAACACCGCGCCGCGCTGCGCGTCCGCCTTGCCCTTCTTCGCCTGAATATTATGCCATTTGGAATGACCCGACATGTTATCTCCTCCCGGAAAATCAGTAAAAGTAATCAAAAGACGGGATATTATATCACCGGGAGTTCCGCTGCGTCAAGCTTTCCGGGACATCCGGGGTCCTGTCAGCCCTGGTGGGCCCGGAGTTTACGCGAGATCGCACTGCCGAGCAGCTGGATCAGCTGCACGAAGACCACCAGGATGATTACTGTCACGATCATCAGCGGGGTGTTCATTTTCTCATATCCGTAGGTCAGCGCCAGGTCCCCGACCCCGCCGCCGCCGACATAGCCGGCCATCGCCGACGCGCCGAGCAGGCCGATCGTTCCGGTTGTCAGTGCCAGCACCACGGAGCCCAGCGTCTCCGGTACGATGAAGTACCGGATCACCTGGAATACGTTCGCGCCCATGGCCTGCGCCGCCTCGATGATTCCCGGGGAGCATTCCAGCAGGCTGTTCTCGATCAGCCGGGCCAGGTACGGGCTGATATACAGCACCAGCGGAACCAGCGCGGCAGTGGACCCGATCGTCGTGCCCATCAGCAGGCGGGTGAACGGCATGATCGTCACCAGCAGGATGACGAACGGCACCGAGCGGACGATGTTCACGTACAGGTTCAGCACCGTGTGCACCGCGGCGGCCGTCTTCCCCTTCAGGATTCCGCCCTTCCGGGTCAGCACCAGCAGCAGTGCCAGGAGGAGTCCGACGACCGTGCCGATCAGCAGCGCCCATCCGACCATATACAGCGTCTGCTGGATGTTCGTCAGCAGGCGGCTCCATTTCACACCGAAGACCTTCGTGTTCAGCCAGTCTTCCATGTCCTGTCTCCCCTTCCGTACCTTCTCAGGCGGTTTCCGTCACTGCGCGGTTCTCCCAGTCGATCTTCAGCCGCTTCCGGATCGCCCCGGACCGGTCGATATACTTCTCCGCCTCGTTCAGCCGGTCGGTTTCCCCGATCAGCTGCAGGATGAACACGCTCATCATGCTTCCCTGCATCGGGGAGATATTCGCCCCGACGATGTTCACATCCAGGCCTTCCCGGCGGCAGAGGTTCGCGATCACCGGCTCGTTCACCGTGTCGCCGATGAATTTCAGCTGTTCCAGCCGGTAATGCCGGTTCTCCGCCCGGATCGTGTCGTAGAACGTCTCCGGTACCTGGTCGTTGATCACAGTACGTACGAACCGCTTCGTGACTTCCGCCTGCGGCCGGCCGAACACGTCCAGCACATTTCCTTCCTCGACGACCTTTCCGCCTTCCATGACAGCCACCCGGTCGCAGATCAGCTGGATTACCTGCATCTGGTGGGTGATCAGCATGATCGTGATCCCCATTTCCCGGTTGACCCGTTTCAGCAGCTTCAGGATGGATTCCGTCGTCTGCGGGTCCAGCGCGCTGGTCGCCTCGTCGCACAGCAGGATCTCCGGCGCTGTCGCCAGCGCCCGTGCGATGCCAACGCGCTGCTTCTGCCCGCCGGAAAGCTGGCTGACGTAGGCATTCTTCTTGTCGCCCAGCTCCACGAAGTCGAGCACCTCGGAAACCCTCCGCTCAATCTCCTCCTTCGGCCGTCCTTCCATCCGCAGCGGGATCGCGATATTGTGGAAAACCGTTTTCCCTTCCAGAAGGTTGAACTGCTGGAAAACCATCCCGATCTTCCGCCGCAGGGATGTCAGCGCCTTTCCCTTCAGGCCGGCCAGCTCCTGCCCGTTCACCCGGACCGTTCCGCTGTCCGGCGTTTCCAGCCGGTTCACCAGCCGGATCAGGGTCGATTTTCCGGCGCCGGAAAACCCGACGATCCCGTAGATCTCCCCCTTGCGGACATGCAGGCTCACGTCCTGCAGGGCCCGGACCTCCATGTTCTTTTCCCTGAACGTCCGGGATACGTGTTCCAGTCGGATCATTGTGCCTCCACCCTTTTCATTCACTCATCCTGCGCCGCGACCGCCCGCGCGTGATCCGCTTTGATTTTATCCAGCAGTCCGGGCTCCGTAATCAGGTCCAGGGCCGTCAGCGCCAGCGCCTTCGCGCCCAGCACGATGGAACGCAGCCCGGTCTCGGACCGGCTGGCCTCCCGTTTTTCAATGCTGTGTCCGGCCACCGGCTTTTCGCTGATCCGGATCATCGGCTGGATCACCGGGATCACCTGGGAGACGTTCCCCACGTCGGAGGATCCCAGCGGGAATACCCGGTTTTCAAACGTCTCCCCGAGGGAAACCAGGTTTTTCCGGTACACCTCGTCAAAGGACGGCGTCGGAACCACATTGTCAATCAGGTTCCGCTGCGCCGGCTCCAGCAGCCCTTCGCAGCTGGTCTGCAGCGCAGCGCCCTTCACGATATCCTCCAGCCGGCGGTACACCTTCATCATGCGCTTCACGGTGGCAGCCCGGACGTAGAATTTCGCTTCCGTCAGGTCGGGGATGATGTTCGGTGCGTCGCCGCCCTTCGTCACAATCCCGTGGATCCGGACGTCCCGCGGCAGCTGCTGGCGCAGCAGCCCGATTGCGTTGAACACCAGGATCAGCGCGTCCAGGGCGTTGATCCCGTCCTGCGGATTGGAGGAAGCGTGGGACGCCTTCCCCCGGAATTCGATCCGGATCGGAGCGCATGCGATCTCGGCGTGGGTCAGCTCGTGGTGGTCCGAACCCGGATGCACGCACAGCGCCGCGTCCACGTCTTTGAAGTACCCTTCCCGGACAAAGCTGCCCTTGGCGCTTCCGTTCTCGCCGCCTTCCTCCCCGGGCGTCCCGTAAACCCGGATCTCCCCGCCGGTTTCATCGATCACCTGCTTCAGGGAAGCCGCCGCCAGCAGGGACGTCGCTCCGAACAGGTTGTGCCCGCAGCCGTGCCCCAGGCCGGTCAGCGCGTCATACTCCGCCAGGAACGCCAGCACGGGTCCGGGTTTTCCGGACCGGTACACGCCGGTGAACCCGGTGGGATGGCCCGCCACGTCCACCGTGACGTCAAAGCCCTCCTCCTTCAGCGCTTCGCTGAGCACCCCGCAGGCGAAATACTCATAGTTGCTGGTCTCCGGTTTCGCATGGATCTGCAGAGCGATCTCCCTGTAGGCCGGATACCGGCTTTCCGCATATGCCAGGATCGATTCCCTGTAACTCATACCGTTCCCTCCTGTTTCCTGTGCCGGCGGCTGAACAGCGTCCGGTTGAAGGTCCTCCGCGCCAGCAGGTTCCCGAGGCCCTGCAGCAGGAAGGTTACCAGCAGCAGGATGATCACGCACGCGTTCACGATGTCCGGATGGTTCTGGTTCTGTCCGTAGTTGATCGCGAAGGATCCGATGCCGCCCGCGCCGACCGCCCCGGCCATCGTGGTCAGGCCGATCAGGCTGATCGCCGTGACCGTCGTCACGCGGATCAGGTCCGGTACCGCCTCCCGCAGGTACACCCGCAGGATCAGTCCTGCCGTTCCGCTGCCCATGCTCTTGGCGGCTTCGATCTTGCCTTCGTCCACACCGCTGAGGGCCACCTCCACCTGGCGGGTATAAAAGGGCACAGCGCCGAAAACCAGCGGTAAAATCGCACCCTTCACGTTGATGGCCGTCCCGACCACCGCCCGCGTCAGCGGGATCAGGAAGATCAGCAGGATGATGAAAGGAATGCTCCGGAATACGTTCACGACCGTGTTGACAATCTGGTAAACGACGGGATTCTGCCGGATCCCGCCCTTCTTCGTCACCACCAGCAGCACCCCGAAGAACAGCCCGATTACAAAGGCGATCAGCCCGGCCTTCCAGAACATCTCGAACGTCGCGCTGAAGCTCTTCGCGAACTTGTCCCGGTAGGTATACAGGTTAGGCGCGGCTGTCCGGATGAACTCTTCCATCCCGAAGCACCTCCGTTCTCACATGGTGTTCCTGCAGGTACGCAATACCCTTTTCGATGCTTTCCGGCGTTCCGCTCAGGATCCCGACCAGGCCGCCCAGCGGGCTGCCCTGCAGGTATTCCGCGTCGGCCAGCAGCAGGTTCAGGTCTACGCCGGTTTCCTTCGCCGCACTGGTCAGCACGTGCTCCCCGACGCATTCCTTTTCAAAGACCAGCCGCACCAGCAGCTCGCCCTCCCGGACCTGCACCAGGTCCGCGTCCTCCCGGATCAGGCGGTCGATCTTCCCCAGCAGCGAGGAGGAGGCGACAAACCGCCGGCTGATTTCCGCGGACGGATCCGAGAACAGGTCATAGACGCTGCCCTCCTCCGCGATCCGGCCGCCTTCCATCACCGCCACCCGGTCGGCGATCCGTTTGACGACTGCCATTTCGTGGGTGATCAGGATGATCGTGATTCCCAGCTTCCGGTTCAGCTCCTTCAGCAGGGAAAGAATGGATTCCGTTGCTTCCGGATCCAGCGCGCTGGTCGCCTCGTCCGAAAGCAGGACCGGCGGATTTCCCGCCAGTGCCCGGGCGATGGCCACCCGCTGCTTCTGTCCGCCGGACAGCTGGGACGGGAATACGTCCGCCTTGTCCGTCAGGCTCACCAGCTCCAGCAGTTCCCATACCCGTTCTTCGATCTCCTTCCGGTTCCGGCCGGTATGCTTCAGCGGGTAGGCGATATTGTCGAACACCGTCAGCCGGTCCAGCAGGTTGAAGTGCTGGAAGATCATGCCGATCCCGCGCCGCAGGGCGCTCTGCTCCCGGCCGGTCATCCTCCGGCCGTTCACGGACGGCTGCCCATTCTCCAGCACGATGGTCCTCCCGCCGATTTCGATTTCGCCGGAATCCGCGTATTCCAGCAGATTGAGGCAGCGCACAAGGGTTGACTTGCCCGCGCCTGAATACCCGATCACTCCGTATACGGAACCTTCCTCCACCCGGAACGACACATCCTCCAGTGCCGCCACATCTCCGCTTTTCAGATGGAAAGTCTTATTCAGATGCCTGACTTCAATCATTGCGGCTGCCTCATTTCTGCTGATTCACTTTTCCCGTGGTTTATTCGGCTGCTCCGGCCGCCTCCTTTAGGGCGTCCAGGGAGTCAAACTTTTCGGAATACAGGGTCAGCGGGGCGATCAGCGTATCGCCGACCACGGCCAGGTCATAGCCGTTGTCGCCCGCGTCCTTGTTCAGGTAGGCCTTGTGCTGGAACGCGTTCAGGTCGATTTCCCCGGCGTTCAGCGCTTCGTTCGGCAGGTTGTAGGCGTCGAACTCCACCAGTTCGATGTAGATGCCCGCGTTTTCGTCGTCCAGTACCTTCTGGACGGCCTTCCACTGGTCGTTGTTCGCGCCGCAGACGCCGACGGTCACGACGGTCTTTCCTTCCTTTTCGGACTGGTATTCACGGATGGCCTGTGCTTCTTCCGCCGTCAGGGCAATTGCTTCCTCGTAGGCGAACGCCGGGAAGAAGGCTTCCTCGTAGTTCACCAGCAGGAATTCCGCGACCAGCTGGGTCTGGTAGGCTTCCACGACCTTCAGGTAGGTTTCGTTGTCCTTGTCCGCCGCGCGGGCCACGATGATGTTGACGTAGGGATTGTCTCCGCTCTCGCTCTGCTTCTCGATGATCAGGCCGTCCCGGGAGGGAATCAGGCCGTAGGGAATCGCGTACGTACCGTTGATGGTGGAAGCGCCGAAATCCGCCAGCGTGGAAGGCAGGGTATTCGCCTGCACCGGCACCACTTCGACGTTGTACAGGTAGCCGGTGATGTCCGCGAGCTCAGGGGTATATCCGGCGTCCGGGTTTACCGTGATCAGTCCGGCGGTCTCCAGCAGCTTGATGCCGCGGGAAAGGTTTGTTCCGTCGTCCGGGATGCCGATCTGGAGGGTTTCCGCCGCCGCCGCGGCCGTTGCAAGGACCAGGATAAGCGCCAGTGCAAGCGCGGTGATCTTCTTGGTAAGTTTCATATCTATGTACCAGCCTTTCTGCGAAAGGCACCCATGAGGTCATGAAACCCGGGAACCGTTTCGCGTCAGTTAGTAGTTTGCTATACTTATTCTGTAGGCCTCAGCATACTACAGAACCCGA
>Ga0310695_10001746_pt1 | contig 49290 bp, 25 predicted proteins | sample RumenRJG_04DNA_FD_203882 | JGI IMG/M metagenome (GOLD analysis project Ga0310695, IMG submission 203882) | Bovine rumen microbial communities from Lethbridge, Alberta, Canada - RJG_04 (v2) (version 2) | ecosystem: Host-associated > Mammals > Digestive system > Stomach > Rumen | place: Canada... | reverse complement strand
TATCTCCCCGGCGGTCAATCATTACCTTACTACGACAAAGGTAACGAAAACCGTGTGGCGATGAAAGTTTGTCGAATAAACTTTCATCGCCACAAAGTTAGGGCCGACCCCCAAAAAGAGCGCGACAGCCCTCAGAAAAAATCAGTTGTTTAAAGAAGTGTATGCGGATGCCCAATAATGTGTTGTTTAAGTTGTTCCCCGTTGTCCAAGTTGTTTGAAGAATGTTGTTTGAAGTCGTTGTTTGAAAGAAAAGACAACTTGAGCGACCTATTTCGCGCTCAAGTTGTCTGATTGTTTTCTTAGCGCCTTCGCGGTTGTGCGTGGGGCGTTGTGTCTGGCGGGATTTACTCGCCCAGGATGGCTGCTACGCCGGGAAGGGTCTTGCCCTCGATGGCCTCGAGCATGGCACCGCCGCCGGTGGAGACGTAGGATACCTGGTCGGCAAGGCCAAACTTGTTGACAGCGGCTACCGAGTCGCCACCGCCCACGAGAGAGTAGGCTCCGTTCTGGGTTGCCTCGGCCACATACTTGGCGATTTCGCCGGTGCCGTGAGCAAAGTTCTCAAACTCAAACACACCCACGGGACCGTTCCACAGGATGGTCTTGGAGTCGAGGATAATCTTCTTCCAGTTGGCCAGTGAAGCCTCGCTGGCGTCCATGCCCTCCCAACCGTCGGGGATGTTGTAGATGTCCACGGTCTGGCGGTTGGCATCGTTTGAGAAGCTGTCGCCGGCTACGGTAGCTACCGAGAGGCTCAGGTTCACGCCTTTCTCCTTGGCAGCGGCGATGACGTTCAATGCCTCGGGCATCAGGTCGTCCTCGTGCAGGGAGTCGCCGATGTGGCCGCCCTGTGCCTTGATAAAGGTGTAGCCCATGCCACCACCGATAATCAGATTATCTACCTTGTCGAGCAGGTTCTTGATGACCGACAGCTTGCTGGACACCTTGCTGCCGCCGATGATGGCGGTGAAGGGGTGCTGAGCATTCTTCATCACGTTATCGATAGCGGTCACTTCCTTCTCCATGAGCAGGCCCAGCATCTTGTGGTCCTTGTCAAAGAAGTCGGCGATGACGGCAGTCGAGGCGTGACGGCGGTGAGCGGTACCGAAAGCGTCGTTCACATACACGTCGGCATAGCTGGCCAGCGTCTTGGCAAACTCGGTCTGACGGGCCTTCATCTCCTTCTTGGCAGCGTCATAGTTGGGGTCGTCTTTCTCGATGCCCACGGGCTTGCCTTCCTCCTCGGGATGGAAGCGCAGGTTCTCGAGCAGCAGCACCTCACCGGGCTGCAATGCGTCGGCCTGGCTCTTGGCGTCGGCACTGTCCTGAGCGAACTTCACGGGGCGCTCCAAGGCAGATGCCACAGCGCTGGTGATCTGGCTGAGAGACATCTTGGGGTTGATTTTACCCTTGGGTTTACCCATGTGTGACATGATGATGAGGGCACCACCGTCGTCCAGAATCTTCTTCAATGTGGGGATTGCGCCGCGGATTCGCGTGTCGTCAGTGATTACACCCTTCTCGTTCAGAGGCACGTTAAAGTCAACGCGCACGATTGCCTTCAGTCCGGCAAAGTTAAAGTCATTAATGTTAGCCATGTCTAATTAAGATATGAATATTACGTAATTTTGGTTGTCCCTTAATAAGTTTGGCGCAAAGGTAGTAAAATATTCTCAAAATTGTTGATAATATGGTGCAAAAAACGGCGTTTGAATGACAAAGCGTTGACAAAAAGTTAAATTCATTCATTAATTCGTTGGTTGACAGGCTTTCATTTTATGGCTTTTTGTTAGAAAAGCATGGATAATATTATCTTTTTGCGAATTTTAAGAAAAGATAATGTGTGAAATTGTTCATTATTTTATACTTTTGTAATCAATTATTAATGTTTATATCTAAGGAAACAGCAATGAACAAAACAATGAGAACTGCAGTAATGATGCTGCTGTCGCTGCTGGTGATGTCCTGCAGCATGTTGACTCGCAATGCCGATGATATCATTAACGATTTGCGTGATGCCAAGCATGCGCAGTATGTCAATGTGGGCAGTGGGCTGCTCGGTCTCGGGCGGCTGATATCACCCACTTTGTCCGAAGCGGGCCTCGGCGTGTCTTCGGTGCAAGTGCTTGATTTGAGTAAATGCAGCGGCAACGTCCGCGACAAGTTCCGCAAGCGCCTTCAGAATCTTCACAAGTCCCACTACTATGAGGAGATTGTGACCAACCAGAGTGGCCGTGACCATCTGACGGCACTCGTGCGCCGTGATGGCCAGTATGCCAGTGAGATTGTTCTCGCCAATGCGAGTGATATGACCGATGCGCTGATTGTTATCCAGGGTCACATCAATCTTGAGAATCTGGAGCGCATCATCAAGGATCAGAGTAACTACCTCACTAAATAATTTTTTAATCAGCAATAACTTAACGCTAAATAAAGTGGATTTTACTATGAAAGAGCAAATCAAAGAACAATTCAAAAAACGCTTTGGCACCGACTGCGTCATCTACGCTTCGGCAGGTCGTATCAATCTGATTGGCGAGCACACCGACTATAATGGCGGTTTTGTGTTCCCTGGAGCCATCGACAAGTACATCATGGCCGCAATCAACATTAACGGCACCGGCAAGGTGCGGGTTTATAGCATGGACATGGACGCTTACTGCGAGTTCGGACTCAACGAGGAGGACGCGCCTCAAGAGCAGTGGGCACGCTATATCTTCGGCGTTTGTCGCGAGACCATCAAGCGCGGCGGCGTGGTCAAGGGCTTTGATACCGTGTTTGCAGGCAACGTGCCCCTGGGTGCTGGTCTGTCGTCGTCGGCAGCCTTGGAGTCCTGCTTCGCCTTCGCCCTTAACGATATGTTCAACGACAACAGCATCGACAAGTTTGAGTTGGCGAAAATCGGTCAGAGCACCGAGCACAATTACTGCGGTGTGAACTGCGGTATCATGGACCAGTTTGCCAGCGTGTTTGGAAAGAAGGACTGCCTGATGCGCCTCGATTGCCGCTCACTGGAGCATGAGTATTTCCCCTTCCATCCTGAGGGCTACAAACTGGTGTTGCTCAACAGCAAGGTGAAGCATGAGCTGGTTGACTCGCCCTATAACAAGCGCCGCGAGTCGTGCGAGCGCGTGGCCGCCATGCTGGGCCTGGAGACCTTGCGCGATGCCACCTATACCATGCTTGCCGACGTGCGTGACAAGGTGAGCGACGAGGACTATCGCCGCGCCCGCTTTGTCATCGGCGAGAAGCAGCGTGTGCTTGACGTGTGTGACGCCCTCGAGCGCGGTGACTATGAGACCGTGGGACGCTGCATGTTTGAGACCCACGACGGCCTGTCGAGGGACTACGAGGTGAGCTGCGAGGAACTGGATTACCTCAACGACGTGGCCCGCGAGTGTGGCGTGACCGGCTCCCGCATCATGGGCGGTGGCTTTGGCGGCTGCACCATCAACCTGGTCAAGGAAGACCGCTATGACCACTTCATTGCCACAGCCAAGGAGAAATTCAACAAGAAATACGGACACGAGCCCGAGGTGATCAACGTCATCATCAGCGACGGCGCTCACAAAGTGGAGTAATGAGATGAAAAGCATTCGTATCGACACCCATGAGACCGAGCGTGGCGAAATCACTACCTATGAACTCATCAATGCCAGTGGCGCCAGCGTGAAGCTCTCATCGTTGGGCGCAGGCATCCTCGAAATCAAGGTCCCCGACCGTGACGGCAACCTCGCCGACGTGGTGCTGGGCTACAAGGACCTGAACGACTACTTCTTTGACGGACCGTGTGCCGGCAAGGTGCCTGGCCGTTTTTCCAACCGCATCTGCAAGGGCCATCTTGAGATTGACGGCAAGACCTATCAGCTCAACTGCAACCATCAGGGCATACACCACCTGCATGGCGGCAACGTGGGCTTCCAGAACAAGATTTGGGACTGCGAGATGGACAGTGACACCGTGGTCTTCTCGCTCGAGAGCCCCGATGGCGACGAGAACTATCCCGGCACCCTCAATGCCCGTGTCGCCTACACCTGGAGCGACGACAACGTGTTAAAGATTGTGCTTGGTGCTGTTACCGACGCTCCCACGGCACTCAATCTGACCAACCACACCTATTTCAATATGGCGGGTGAGGACAAGGAAGGAACAGCCCTCGATCAGGTGCTGCAACTCAACTGCTCACGCTATCTGGTCACCGATGCCGACCTTATCCCGACCGGCGAAATGGCACCTGTCGAGGGTACGCCCATGGACTTTACCGAGCCCAAGGTGATTGGCCGTGACATCAAGCAGGATTTCCCCGCTTTGACCTATGGCAAGGGCTATGACAACTGCTGGATTATCGACGGCTACGAGGACGGAGACTTGCATTTGGCTGCCGTGCTGTGTGACGAGAAATCAGGCCGTAAGGTCGAGATCAGCACCGACCAACCCGCCGCGCAGGTCTATACTGGCAACTGGCTCGAGGGATGTCCCGTGAGCAAGAGCGGCAAGCAGTATCACGACTATGACGGCGTGGCTATCGAGTGCCAGGGCATGCCCGATGCTCCCAACCACGACAATTTCATGTCACCGATTCTGCGTCCCGACGAGGAGTACCGCCGCATCATCATCTTTGACTTCAAAACCATCTAATAAGTGACAACAGAAAAACTGAAAACAATGAAACCGACATTATTTGTGCTTGCTGCTGGCATGGGCAGCCGTTATGGTGGCCTCAAGCAGCTCGATGGTCTGGGACCTCACGGCGAGACCATCATGGACTATTCCATTTATGATGCTATCCATAGTGGATTTGGCAAGGTGGTCTTTGTGATTCGCAAGGACTTTGAAGCCGACTTCCGCGAGAAAATCTTATCAAAATATGAGAACCACATCCCTGTCGAGGTGGTTTTCCAGGGCTTGAATGACCTGCCCGAGGGCTTCACCTGTCCCGCCGAGCGCGCCAAGCCATGGGGCACCAACCACGCGCTGCTCATGGGCAAGAATGTGATCCGTGAGCCCTTTGCCATCATCAATGCCGATGACTACTATGGCCGCAACAGCTTTGAGGTCATGGCACAGGAACTCTCGTCACTGCCCGAGGACAGCAAGGGCCACTACAGCATGGTGGGCTTCAAGGTGGGCAACACCATGAGCGAGAGCGGCACCGTGGCACGCGGCGTGTGCGAGACCCGTGACGGCATCCTTGTCGGCGTGGTGGAGCGCACCGACATCGGCTATGATGCCGACCACAACATCACCTTCACCGACGAGAACGGTGATGTGCAGCAACTGGCATTCGATACGCCCGTGTCGATGAACTTCTGGGGCTTCACGCCCGACTATTTCGCACACAGCGAGAGGTGCTTCATCGACTTCCTCAAGGAGAATATCGACAAGCCCAAGGCCGAATTCTTCATCCCGACGGTTGTCAACGAAATGGTCAACAGCGGAACGGCCCAGGTCAAGGTCCTCACCACCGAGAGCAAGTGGTTTGGCGTGACCTATGCCGCCGACCGTCAAGGCGTCGTTGACAAGTTTGCCGAGCTGCATGCCACCGGCGTTTATCCCGACAAAATGTTCTGATAATAGACCGTAGGGATACCTCTTATCCACCATTTACGTAATGAAAATTTGATTTTTTTTGAAAAAAAACGTCAAGTTTGAAATTAATGTCTATATTTGCATTTTGAAACGAAAAATAATTAACATTTTTATTCATTTAAATATTATCAGAAAATGAAAAAGACATTATGCTTATTGTTGAGCGCTTTGTTGATGCTCGGTGTTTCAGGTTGTGGTTCCTTGAACAATGCCGCTAAGGGCGGACTGATCGGTACCGGTGGCGGTGCTGCAATCGGTGCAGGTATTGGTGCCCTCATCGGTAAGGGCAAGGGTGCTGCCATTGGTGGCGCTATTGGCGCTGTCGCTGGTGGTGTTGCCGGCACGCTCATCGGCAAGAAGATGGACAAGCAGGCTGCCGAGCTGGCTCAGATTGCTGGTGCCCAGGTTGACACTGTTACCGACGTGAATGGTTTTGAGGGCATCAAGGTGACCTTCGACAACGGTATCCTCTTCGGCTTCAACAGCTCCAAGTTGGGCAATGATGCCAAGGCTTCACTGAACGAGTTTGCCAAGTCGCTGATCAACAATCCCCAGACTGACGTGCAGATTTACGGTCACACCGATAATGTAGGTACCCGCGCTGCCAACGAGAAGGTTTCTAACGCTCGTGCTACCGAGGTGAAGAACTACCTGAGCAACGCTGGCGTTCCCGGTGCTCGTCTCACCAGCAAGGGTCTGGCCTATGACTATCCCGTTGCCAGCAATGACACCGAGGCTGGTCGTGCACAGAACCGCCGCGTGGAGATTTACATCACCGCTAATGAGGACATGATCAAGGCTGCCCAGGACGGCACGCTCAAATAATCAAATCCTCGAGTTTTAGATTGTTTTATCATCATTAAGGTGTTCCCGTTTGGGAGCACCTTAATTTTTGCCCAAGTGGTTTTGTTTTACGCACTTATGCTTTGATGTAGTTGATGTTTTGGAAAACTTTTCTCGTTGCTTGAGAAATTAACACGCTGGTATTCAGTCTATTAAAATTTTTTTTGAAAAACTTCAAAAAAATGTTCTAAAATTTTGTTGTTCAAATTATTCATGTTACCTTTGCGAGGTTTTTCGCCCGAATAATGAAAACCTACCATTTTTTCCCTTTTGAAACTACAGAATAAGAACAAGATAGCAATGGAACCGAACACCTACACTTACCAGCAGGCCTATGAAGCCTCGTTGAAATACTTTGACGGTGATGAGCTCGCCGCCAGGGTATGGGCAACGAAGTATGCCCTGAAAGACTCTTTTGGAAACCTTTTTGAATTAACCCCCGATGACATGCACCACCGCATCGCGCGTGAGATTGCCCGCATCGAGAACAAATATCCCAATCCCATGAGCGAGGACCGCCTGTTCGAGCTGATGAGCCACTTCCGCTACATCGTGCCCCAGGGTAGTCCCATGGCGGGTATCGGCAACAATTTCCAGGTTGGCTCGCTGAGCAACTGTTTTGTTGTCGGCTTGGATGGCGAGCCCGACAGTTACGGCGGCATCCTCAAGATTGACGAGGAGCAGGTGCAGCTCATGAAGCGCCGTGGTGGTGTGGGACATGACCTGTCGCACATCCGCCCCAAGGGATCCCCCGTCAAGAACAGCGCGTTGACCTCTACGGGCCTGGTGCCCTTCATGGTGCGCTACAGCAACAGCACCCGCGAGGTGGCTCAGGACGGCCGCCGTGGCGCCTTGATGCTCACCGTGAGCATCAAGCACCCTGACGCCGAGTCGTTCATCGACGCCAAGATGGAGGAGGGCAAGGTCACCGGCGCCAACGTGTCGGTGCGTATCGACGATGCCTTCATGCAGGCAGCCGTCGAGGGAAGGCCTTACCATCAGCAGTATCCCATCGACAGCGATAATCCCACCTTTGAGAAGGATACCGACGCTGCTCGCCTGTGGGCGAAGATTGTTCATAATGCTTGGAAGAGTGCCGAGCCGGGCATCCTCTTCTGGGACACCATCACCCGCGAGTCGGTGCCTGACTGCTATGCCGACCTGGGCTTCAAGACCATCTCGACCAATCCCTGCGGCGAGATTCCCCTGTGCCCCTATGACAGCTGCCGCCTCATCGCCATCAACCTGTACAGCTATGTGCAGAAGCCATTCACACCCGAGGCCTACTTTGACTACGACCTCTTTGCCGAGCACGTGGCTTGCGCCCAGCGCATGATGGATGACATCATCGACCTGGAGATGGAGAAAATCGAGAAAATCCTCGAGAAAATCCAGTCCGACCCCGAGACCAGCGAGGTGAAGACCACCGAGATGAACCTGTGGAACAAAATCCGCACCAAGACGCTCAAGGGGCGCCGCACGGGTGTGGGCACCACGGGCGAGGGTGACATGATTGCCGCTATGGGACTGCGCTACGGCACGCCCGAGGCCACCGAGTTCTCGGTGAGCGTTCACCGTGCTTTGGCGCTGGCTGCCTATGGCTCGTCGGTACAGATGGCCAAGGAACGCGGTGCATTTGAAATCTATGACGCCAAGCGCGAGAAGAATAATCCCTATATTAACCGCCTGCGCGAGGCCGATCCGAAACTCTATGATGAAATGATTAAGTATGGTCGCCGCAACATCGCTTGCTTGACCATCGCTCCCACCGGCACCACGAGCCTGCTGACGCAGACCACCTCGGGCATCGAGCCGGTATTTATGCCAGTCTATAAGCGTCGCCGCAAGGTCAACCCCAGCGACAAGGATGTACACGTGGACCTCGTTGACGAGAATGGCGATTCCTTTGAGGAGTTCATTGTCTATCACCACAAGCTGGTGACCTGGATGAATGTCAACAACATCCCCGTGCGCCGCGACTACACGCAGGAGGAACTGAATGCCATCGTCGCCAAGTCTCCTTATTACAAAGCTACCGCCAACGATGTGGATTGGGTCAACAAGGTGCGTATGCAGGGCGAGGTGCAGAAGTGGGTGGACCACAGCATCAGTGTGACCATCAACCTGCCCAACGACATCAGCGAGGAGATGGTGGGCAAACTCTATGTCGAGGCATGGCGCAGCGGGTGCAAAGGCTGCACCGTCTATCGTGACGGCTCACGCACCGGCGTGCTTGTGGCATTGAGCGACAACGACAAGAAGAAGGAGAAAGAGAAGGAAAAAGGCAAGAATGAAGAACAGGACGGCCGCTACATCGCCGAGGAGGAGCACATCCTCAAGCGCCCCGTGGAGCTCGAGGCCGACGTGGTGCGTTTCCAGAACAAGAAGGAGAAGTGGATTGCCTTCATTGGCCTGATTGATGGCCGACCCTACGAGATCTTTACCGGTATTGCCGATGACGATGAGGGCATCTTCTGCCCCAAGTCGGTCACCAAGGGCAAGATCATCAAGGCCGTGGGTGAGGATGGCGTGAAGCGCTACGACTTCCAGTTCATCAACAAGCGGGGCTTCAAGACCACCATCGAGGGACTGAGCGAGAAGTTCAACCCCGAGTTCTGGAACTATGCTAAGCTGATTTCGGGCGTGCTGCGCTACGGTATGCCCATTCCGCAGGTGCTCAAGCTCGTCAGCAGCTTGGAGTTGGATAGCAAGTCGATCAACACCTGGAAGATGGGCGTCGAGCGTGCGCTCAAGCGCTACATCCACAATGGAGAGTCGGCTGCCGAGAAGTGCCCCAACTGTGGCCAGGAGACCCTGGTTTATCAGGAGGGCTGCCTCATCTGCACCAACTGCGGCACCTCCCGCTGCGGATGATTCCGCGAGTCAATTAATGTAAGGCAAAATAAGTTGAAATGGTGTACCCTTTATCAAGCGATAACTGGGTACACCTTGTTTTTATACCATCAAAAGTTTAATTCACTAATTATTTTTTTACACATGATGAAATTTAAAAGATTAGTACCGACGATGCTCTCTTTGTTGACCAGGATGGCCGTATCACTATTGCCGACGTGACTGCGCTCATCGACATCATCCTGAACAAAACGCCGTCAACAACAGCCGACGTTGACCTTGACGGCAACATCAGCATTGCCGATGTGACAGCTCTCGTCGATATGATTCTTGCTGGAAATTATTGATATTATTCAATGAACACCGGTGATTAATTATCCGCAATCCCAACAGTAGTACGTGTGGGTAAAGTCGCGCTTGGCGAGGTCATCACGGTTGATGAAGATGAAACCGCTGCCCATGTCGCCCCACATGACGAGTTCCCTGCGGTCAACTGTGGAGAACTGGGAATCTAACTGGAACAGGAGCGTGTCGTGTAACTGGATGTCACGGCGCGCTTCTTCTTGTGAATAGACGGGATAACCCAGTATCTGGTGACAAGGACGCTTCATGCCCATGTTTTGCTCAAAATAGAGGCAATCGTCATTGTTGAGGTATTCATACCACATCTTGTCGCTATGGTCCTCGCCCGTCAAATCCTTGATGATGCCAAAGAAGAGGTCATTGAAGCGGCCATCACTGACGCCCATGACGGTCTCTTCGGGCACCACGTCGATGGCTACCTCGCTCCTGACGGGCGTGAGTGCTTCGTCAACAGTGTCGTGGGTAGGTATGCCTGCAGGCGTGGCACTCACGTCAATAGTCTCATGATAGATGACCTTGAAGCCCTCCTCATCCATGCTATAGTTGCCACGGCATCCGTACATCCGCTCGGGATTCAGGCTGATGAACCACTGCAACATGCCTTGCTCGGGTAGGGGGGCTTGAAGTCCCGCCTGGCCACAATTGATTTGCATGAGCATCAGCATGGGGCTGCCGTTGCTGTCGGTGGGAAACTCCTTATTGGCTGGCCAATAGGGCATGCCGCCAATCTTGCTGTCAGTGGCATTGGGTTGACGCTCCTCGTTCAAGACGAGGCGGTAATGATTGATGGTCGAGCGCCGGGTAATCTCCTCGGCAAGACGCTTTGCTAATTCACTCATTTCAATCATATTATTCTCTGTGTTTTGGAAGACAAGAAAGACAAAAAGGACAAATATTTATTTAATTTATGAAATTGTCTTTCTTGTCTTTCTTGTCTTCTAATCCGTAGTGTGGTAGGCTTCGATGTTGTTGATGCACGGGCAGGCGCGGCTGTCGAGGATGCGGATGCGCCACTCCTTGGCGCTCTTCTCGTGGAAGCGCACGATGCGTTTGTAGCCGATGGTTGTCGTCTCCTCGTCATCCTTGACAAGCACGGGCGCCCACTTGCCGCAGCAAGTCTTGTACTCGATAACAAAGTCCTTGACGCGTTGTCCCAGGGGAATGTATTCCTGCAACATGATACGGTTGAGGGTAACATCCTTCTTGGTCTTGATGATGATGTCGGCAGCGGTCACACCATCGCTGGCAGCCCAATAAGTCTCCCAATCACCATCGCCCATCAGAGCGGCATTGAATCGCTTGTTGCGGGTGTTGGTAGCAGTGAATTTGGCGCCCGCAAGCAGGTTGTCGCCCAATTCGTGGCTGATGCGTTCATGCCACTGCACGGCAGTCGCCGAGTCGGTGGGGTGAATCAGTCCCTCGCGGTTGACGGGGAAATTCAGCAGGAGGGTGCCGTTGTGACCCACGCTGCGGTAGTATAGGTCGGTCAATTCGTCCACCGTCTTGACCTTGTCATCCTCGTTCTCGTGATAGAACCATCCCGGGCGGATGCTGGTGTCACACTCGCTGGCGCACCATGCGTCACCGTCGGCATGGCCCGACTGCAACTCCTCATATTGCGGATAGCCGGGATAGACCTCCTTGATGCGCAAGAATGCCCAGTTTGTGGGGTTGGCATAGCCTTTCTCGTTGCCCACCCAGCGGCAGCCAGGACCGCCGTCCGAGAAGATGATGGCATCAGGTTGCAGCTGGTTCACGATGCCCCAGGCCTTGGGGTAGTCGTAGTAGGTGCTGCGGTCTATCTGGCGTTTCTCGTTAGCACCTCCATACCAACCGTCGCCACCGTTGGCACCATCGAACCACACCTCAAACACGTCGCCATACTGCGTCATCAGCTCCCTGAGTTGGTTGTAGTAGTAGGTGACGTATTCGGGGGTGCCATAGCTGGCCTGATGGCGGTCCCATGGCGAGAGATACACGCCAAAGCGAATGCCATACTTCTTGCAGGCATCCGACAACTCGCGCACCACGTCGCCCTTGTAGGGCGAACTTGCCACGCTATAGTCGGTGTAGCGCGATGGCCACAGGCAGAACCCGTCGTGGTGCTTGCAAGTGAGGATCACTCCCTTCATGCCGGCCTTGACAAGGGTCTGCACCCATTGCTCGCAGTCGAGTCGGGTAGGGTTGAATGTCTTGGCAGGCGTGTTGCCATAGCCCCATTCCATATCGTTGAAGGTGTTGAGCCCAAAGTGGATAAACGCATAGGTCTCCAACTGTTGCCAAGCCACCTGCTGTGCCGTCGGCACCGGCAAACAAGGCTCCGGCGCCCCACTGTTGTCGGCCGAAGCGTGCAGAGCCATCAGCAGGGCCGCAATGATAATCAATCGAAATCGCATCATTCTCTTTTGTTTGAATCTTTCAGCCACAAAGGTATGAAATTTCACTGATAATCGCTTTCAAATAGCCGTTTTTAAATTAAAAATGGAGGATTTTGGTTGTTGTTTCCGATAATTTTGTATTTTTGCCATTTGATAACTACGGATTATAGGCAATTGTGCCTAACAACTGAAACAATGGATGACAATTGGCGGCCACGCCAAGGCGAGGCGCAACAATGATGTTGTTCAACGTTGTTAGAGTTGCTTGACCAAGAAGGAGTATGTTTGGCAAAGCGGGAAATATCTTCAAGAAGATGGCGGCCTGGGTGGGTGGCGGTCTGCTTGGTATGGTGGCGGCACTGCCGTTTGCCATGTATATCCCGTGGGTTCAGAATGCCGTTGCCGACGCCGCTGCCGACTATGCCCGCAAGAAGACGGGCATGGACATCAGCGTGGGTGACGTCAGGGTGAAATTCCCTCTCGATGTCAGCGCCACCGACGTGCAGGTGATTGACGAGAAAGGCGATACCCTGTTCAAGGCCGATGAGGTGAAAGCCAACGTTAAGCCTAAACCTCTGCTGGACAAGAAGGTAGAGGCTGATAATGTCTCGCTCAAGGGTGCCAAGAGCCAAATCAAGACCGATGATGGCTCGATGGACCTGGACGTGGATGTGGACGATGCCAGCATAGATAAAGCCTCGGTCGATCTGGATAAGAACAAGGTCGATGTGGGCAATGCTGCCCTCAAGGGTGGCAAGGCCAAGATGAGCATGAAGCCCGAGAAGAAGAAACAGGAAGACAAGGAACCCAGCAAACCCTGGAAAGTCAATGCCGATAAGGTCACTGCCGACGATGTGGACTTCAAGATGGACATGAAGCCCACCATCGACAAGTTGGATGCCAAGGTGGGCCATGCCGAGGCTAAGGATGTCAAGGTCGATACGGGAGAACAGACCGTTGACGTGGGCGAATTGGATATCGATAATGCCGATGTCGATTACAAGCACCCGAGCGAGAAGGACGCCAAGCAGTACCGCAAGGACCATCCCATGCCCAACAATCCCTCGTCAACTCAGCCTCAAGACGATAAGCCCTGGAAAGTCAAGGCTGGCAAGGTGCGCGTCAAGGACAGCAAGGGCAAGTATGGCCAGACTGGCAAAAAGCCCAATAAACCCGGCACCTCGCTCGACCCGGACAATATCGAGGTGGAAGATGTGAATGCCGCCATCGACGACTTTGAGATGGACGGTGACAACATCAAAGTGCCCGTGAAGCACTTGTCAGGAAAGGAGCGCAGCGGCCTTCAGGTCAAGGATGCCAGCGGCACCGTCACCAAGAACAAAAACGGCCTCGATATCGATAAGGGACGCGTCAAGACCAAGGGCAGCGACATCAAGCTCGATGCCCATGTCGATCAGGATATGCTCGATGGCAAGCCCAACGGCAAGGCCAGCATCGACACCGACAGCAAGATTGACCTCAACGAGGTCGAGAAGCTGGTGCCCGACGCACGCAAGGCCCTCAAGGACATCCCTCACAACAAGCCTGTGCGTGTCAAGGCCAAAGCGCGAGGCAACAGCAAGCGCGTGGATGTGCAGTCGTTGGATGCCGACGTGCCCGGCATTGGACGCATCAAGGGCAAGGGTACCATCTATAATCCCACCGACATGGACCGCATGAAGGCCGATATGGACACCGAGGTGGACCTGCGTGACCCGAGTGCTCTCAACAGGATGCTGGGACTGGACGACGTGAAACTCCCGCCCATGAAGTTGAGCGGCAAAATCAACAAGGAGGGGTGCCGATGGGTGGCTCGCAACCTGCGTGTCTCGACAGGTGGCGGCACCATGCGGGGCGATGGCTACTATGACATCTGCAACGAGAACTATGACGTGGATGCCACGTTCAGCAACTTCCCCGTCAAGTCGTTCCTCCCCAAATATGACGTCAGGGACCTCACGGCGAGCGTCAAGGCTCGTGGTCACGGCTTCGACTTCACCGACTGTGGTTCTACTTGGACCGACGCCACCGTCAACTTGGGCCATGTGCGCTATAACGGCACTCGCTACAACAGCATCAAGGCGCGTGGCAAGCTGCGTGGCGGCTATGCCGATGTGTATGCCGCGGGCTACAGCAAGGGGTGTGACTTTGACGCCAATGCCCATGGCACCATCTGCAACGACCACTACGTCTTCACTGCCGACGCCGACCTGCGTGACGTGGACCTGAACCGTTTGGGCCTGTATGACGGCGTGTGCAACGGCTCGACTCTCCTCCATGCAGAGGGCGACATCAACCTGCGCACCCGCTGTTGGGATGCCGACCTCACGCTCAACGACATTGATTGGCAACTGGACAGCAGTCTGCTTGTGGCCGATGATGCGCGGGCTCAGCTGCACAGCACGCCGCGTGTGACCTGCATCACCGTCGAGAACGAGTCCAATTACGCCCACCTGAACGCCCCGAGTCATATCACAGAATTGATGGAGGACTTCCAGAACACTGCCACTGAAATCAAGCGCCAGCTCGATAACCGCTGGCTTGACATCGAGCGCCTGAAGGAGCCGATGCCCTGGTTTGACTTTGATATGCACATGGGTACCGATGGTATCGTGCAACGTTACCTGCAGCAGTATGAGGTCGATTTCCGTGACATCAGCTGTGAGATGAGTCGCGACACGACCCTCTTCCTCAACGGCCGTGCTCACGGCATCAGCTACGGTGAGACCAATATCGACACCGTCACCATCCATGCCAACGAACTGAATAACCGCTACCTCGCCTTCAACGCTCACATGGGGAACAGGCCGGGTACCTGGGACGAGTTTGCCAAAGTTGATATCGAGGGCGGCTTCAAGGGGCAGGCTATTGACTTCATGCTACACCAGCAGAATGTCAAGGGCGAGACAGGCTACCGCCTGGGCTGCAACGCCCGGTTGGCCGACGAGCAAGTGAGGGCACGCCTCTTTGGCAAGGATCCTGTGATTGGCTACCGCCACTGGACGTTTAACGAGGACAATTATGTGAATGTCGATCTCAAATCCCGAATGCTCGATGCCAACCTCATGCTCAACAGCGATAGCAGCAGTGTTGAACTGATCACGACGAGGCTGCCTGGCGACAGCACCGAGAACGTGCAACTCAATATCGACAACCTGCGCCTTGAGGAGTGGACGCGCATTGTGCCGATGCTGGCCAACACCAGCGGCACCGTCAACGCCAACGTGGATATCATGTGGGACGGCGCCAACGCCGATGGTGACGGCATCATCGACATCAAGGACTTCGTCTATAATGGCAAGCCTGAGGGCGACGTGACGCTGAATGCCGACTTTGACTTTGACCCGGCAACGGCAGCAACCCGCCTGACAGCCGACCTGATTATGGACGGCAAGAATGCCATCACAGTGCGCGGCTCGCTCAACGATGCCACGGCTGCCACGCCGCTCAATATGGAGGCGCAGTTTGACCGCTTCCCGCTGTCTCGTGCCAATGCATTCATCCCTGGCGGCTACATCTGGCTCGACGGTTATGCCATGGGCACGATGACGCTCGACGGTTCGGCCAGTGACCCCCACATCCATGGCTACCTCACTGCCGACTCGGCCACCGTTAACCTGCCTCGCTACGGCAGTTCATTGAAGCTGTCCAGCAATCCCATCCCCGTCGAGGACAATGTCATCAGCTTTAACAACTACAAGTTGATAGGCTCCAACCGCAGTCCTGTGACCATCAACGGCATTGTCGATCTGCGTGACTTGGACAATATGATTATCGACCTCAGTGCAACAGGCCGTGAGGTGCAGTTCATGGACAGTAAGCAGGACGATGAGACGCAGATTTTTGGCAAGGGACTGGCCGACATCGACGCGACGGTGAAAAGCCACGGTGACATGATGACCGTGCGTGCCGATGCCTCGCTGCTGTCGGGCTCCAACATCACCTATGTCATGAAGAATGACATATCCCAGCTCTCAACCAAGGTGGACGAGAATATGGTGACATTCACCGACTTCAATCAGCAGAATACCGGCCAGACCATTCTGGTGACGGGCAAGGGAAGCAGCGCGACCAACATCCTGGTCAACATCGATGTGGATAGAGGTGCCAAAATCAATGCCTTCCTCTCGGAGGACGGACAGAACCGTGCCGTCATCGATGGCGTTGGACGCCTCAAGTATTCCCTTGACTTTGCGGGTCGCGACAACCTCACGGGTACCTACACCATCGAGAGCGGCAACTTGCGCTACACGCCTCCCCTTATCTCGCAGAAGAATTTCAATATCAATAGCGGCAGCAGCATCACTTGGGCGGGCGATATGCTCAATCCCACCCTGAACCTCAGTGGTACCGAAAAGGTCAAAACGAGCGTGCGCAATGATGACAATGAAATAAAAGACGATAAGGAAAAAGGAAATGGAAATGGAAAAGGAAGCGCACGCCTCGTTGAGTTTATCATCGATGCTAAAGTGGGAGGTACACTTAATGCCATTGACCTGGACTTTGACTTGAATTGCGAGAACGACATGCAGGTGAAGAACGAATTGCAGTCGATGAGCGACAATCAGCGCTCACAGGCTGCCATCAACCTGTTGCTGTATAATACCTATTCGGGCATTAATAGTGCGGGTAGCATCACCAGTGTCACGGCAACGTCGGCCTTGTTCTCCTTCCTTCAGACCCAGCTCAATGCGTGGGCATCTCAGACCTTGCCGGGCATTGACCTCTCGTTCGGCATCAACCAGTATGAAGGAAAGAATAGTGGCGGCACCGAGACCAGCTACAGCTACCGCTTGGCCAAGACGTTGTTTAATGACCGCTTCAAGATTGTTATCGGCGGCGAGTATAGTACCGACCTGGGTGAGGACGATAATATTGCCAGCAGTCTGTTCAACGATATCTCGCTGGAATACTACCTGAGCAACTCGGGTAACAAGTATCTAAGGCTTTTCCGTCATACCGGCTACGAGAACGTGTTTGAGGGACGGGTGACCAAGACTGGTGTGGCTTATGTGCTTAAGCGAAAACTCACCGACTTGAGAAACCTGTTCAAGTTCAAGCATTCCAAGGAATACTTGTTGCGTGACTCGCTCGAGAAGGCCCGTAAGGCTGAACTGAAGCTGCAAGAGAATGCCATCGATGCCATGAGTCAGGCTGTCGAAGAAACAACAACGCATGACGACGCCATCGATAGACCTACCGTAAACCGCAAGAAAGATGAAGAGAGCGAACCATAACATATTTTGCCTTGTGCTGTGTGTGCTCATGGCACTGCTGGCCTCCTCGTGCTCAACGACCAAGAAGCTCGGGGAGAATGATGTGCTCTACACCGGTGTGAAGCGCCTCAAGTATCACGAGGACAGCGTCAAGGTGGATGAGGGTGTGAAGACCGACATCTTCACGGCCATCAACGTCAAGCCCAACAATCCGCTCTACTCGCCTTATTACCGCACACCATTCCCCTTCGGGTTGTTGCTTTATAACTACATCGACGAGGATGCCAAGGGCTTCAAGGGGTGGCTCTATAAGCATTTTGCCTCCAAACCGGTGCTCATCAGGCGCGTCAATCCCCAGGCGCGTGTCGATATGATAAACACCATCCTGCGCAACAATGGCTATTTCACATCTTCGGCAAGCTATCAGTTGCATCCGTCTAAAAATCCCAAGAAGGCCAAGATCTCCTACGATGTCAACATCAAACCGCCATACACCATCGGCAATGTGCAATATATCGGTGACAACGACCCGCTCCTGCAGCTCGTGGACTCGTTGGCGCGCGAAAACCGATACCTGAAGACGGGTAGCCGCTATTGTCTGGATTCGCTCAATGCCGTGCGCATCGACATCACCAACGCCGTGCGCAACCGCGGTTACTATTTCTTCCGTCCCGAGTACCTGCAGTATCTGGCCGACAGCATTCAGGATAAAGGGATTATCCACTTGAAACTGATCGAGTCGGCCGACATCCCCAATAATGCCAACCGCCGCTATATCACCAATGACATCACTGCTTCGGTGGTCAACGATGATGCCGTGGGCGAGCCCGACACCATCATCACCCGAAATTGCACCCTCATCAAGTATGAGCCGGTACATATCAAGGATAACGTCATCCCCAGCTGCATTCGGGCACGCAAGGGGCGGCAATTCCGCATCAACAGCATCGACCGCACCCAAGCGGCCCTGTCAAGATTGGGTATCTTCAGCACTGTGGATATCCAGGTCGTGCCGCTCGATAGCATTACTCCCGATGGCGATGGACTGTTGGACGTGAACATCTATTGCCAACTCGACAAGCCCTGGGAGGTGAAATTTGAGATGCAGGGCGTCTCCAGCAACACCTTCATCGGTCCAGGTATTGAAGTGGGTGCTACCCACAAGAATGCCTTTGGGGCAGGGGAGAAGTTTGCTGTGGACATTTATGGCAGCTATGAGTGGCAGACGGGTAGCGAAGAATACAAAAGCAGCGATTTAGACTCCTACGAGTTCGGTATTGAAGGAAAATTGGATTTCCCCCGCCTGTTGGCTCCCAAGTTCCTGTATCCTTCACGCCGATATACCAACTGGACCCGCTTCTCGCTCAGCGCCGACATGCTGAATCGCCCCGGTTGGTTCAAGATGGCACAGTTGAGCGCTGCCGCGACATGGGAGTGGCACGCCAACCGCTATTCCAGTCACATGCTTACGCCTATCCGCCTCACCTACAACAAACTCATCAGCAGCAGTGAGAAGTTTAGAGAAGACACGGCAAAGAATAAGGCTATGGCCGAGAGTTTCAAAGATGTGTTTGTCCCCAAGATCGAATATACCTATACCTTTGACCGCGACATCAACCGCCGCGACCACATCAACTTCACGGCAAGTGTCGCCGAGTCGGGCAACATCCTCTCGGGTATCTGGTCGATATTCCAGTCTAAGGGCACTAAGGAACTCTTTGGCACGCCTTTTTCCCAGTTTGTCAAGGCACAAGCACAAGTCGTGTGGAACTGCAACTTTGGCATCGAAGGCGAGTTGGCGACCCGTGTGCTTGTCGGCGCAGCTCATGCCTATGGTAACAAATCCGATTTGCCCTACAGGGAACAGTTCTATGTGGGTGGCTCCAACTCGGTGCGAGCCTTTAATGTGCGCACTTTAGGTCCTGGCAGTTACCACCATCCCAAAGATTCAACCTACGGCGGCGGTTATTATGACAGAACCGGTACTTTCAAATTCGAGGCCAATGTCGAGTACCGTTTCCCCATCCTGGGCTATTTCAAGGGCGCCGTCTTTCTGGATGCAGGCAACGTCTGGCTACTCAAGGAAGACCCAAATCGGCCTGGCGGACTGCTCAAGATGAAGAACTTCTTTAATGAGTTGGCGTTGGGTACGGGTGTTGGTCTGCGCTTTGACATGTCGATGCTCGTCGTGCGTGCCGACATGGGTATTGCACTCCATGCCCCCTATGACACAGGCAAGAGTGGATACTTCAACATCCCTCTCACTTTCCGGGATCTCATAGGCTTCCATCTCGCCATCGGATATCCCTTCTAATCAACGAATCAAACTACGAATTACGCCAATTTTACGAAAACTCCATATGGAAATAAATTCGTAAAATTGGCGTAAACTCGTCTTTGTTCGTCAAATTCGTAATAAATTGAACGCGGATGCCAATTAGTTAAACTGGCGTAAACTCGTCTTTGTTCGTCAAATTCGTAATAATTGAACGCGGATGCCAATTAGTTAAATTGGCGTAAACTCGTCTTTGTTCGTCAAATTCGTAATAATTGAACGCGGATGCCAATTAGTTAAATTGGCGTAATTCGTAGTTTATTATTTTACGACTATTCTGGTCTCGATTTTGCCGTCCACGGCATCGATGACGATGGTGTCGCCGGGCTTGGCTTCCTCACGCAGCAGCATCTCGCTCAGCGGGTCTTCGATTTCGCTCTGGATGGCGCGCTTGAGCGGGCGGGCACCGTACTGGATGTCAAAGCCGTGGTCGGCAACCAGATTCTTGGCGGCATCGGTGATTTCCAGCTTCAGGCCGTTCTCCTCCACACGCTTGTAGAACGAGGCCAGCTCGATATCCACAATCTTGAGGATGCAGTCGTGGTTCAGTGACCCGAAGGTGACGATGTCATCGACACGGTTCAGGAACTCGGGCGAGAACTGGCGGTTCAGCGCTTTGCGGATGACGGCGTCGCTGCGCTCCTTGGTCAATTCGTTGGTGTTGAAACCCACGCCGGCGCCGAAGTCCTTCAGCTCCCTCGTACCGATGTTAGAGGTCATAATGATGATGGTGTTCTTGAAATCCACCTTACGGCCCAGTCCGTCGGTCAGGCTGCCCTCGTCGAGCACCTGCAGCATCATGTTGAACACATCGGGGTGTGCTTTCTCAATCTCGTCGAGCAGCACCACGCTGTAGGGGTGACGGCGCACCTTCTCGGTCAACTGGCCGCCCTCCTCATAGCCCACATAGCCCGGAGGCGCACCCACGAGCCTGGAAACGTTGAATTTCTCCATATATTCGCTCATATCGACGCGAATCAATGCCTCGTCGCTGTTGAACAGGAACTCGGCAAGCTTCTTGGCCAGCAAGGTCTTGCCCACGCCGGTCGGGCCCAGGAACATGAATGAACCGATGGGGCGCTTGGGGTCGCGCAGGCCGGCGCGGTTGCGGCGTATGCTGCGGGCAATCTTGTCGATGGCCTCATCCTGGCCGATGACCTGCTTCTTCAATTCGTCGGTCATGCCAAGCAGGCGGATACCCTCGCTCTGGGCAATGCGTTGGGTGGGCACACCGGTCATCATGGCGACAACCTCGGCAATGTGTCCCTCGTTGACGGTCACACGGCGGCTGTCCAGCTCTTTCTCCCAGCGTTCTTTGGCCTCTTGCAATTCGACTTTGAGTTTTTCCTGCTGGTCGCGATAGCCCGCTGCACTCTCAAAGTTCTGGGCTTGAACGGCCTTGAATTTGTTCTCCTGCGCCTCGGCGATGCGCTTCTCCAGATCCTCAATCTCCTTGGGGGTATCGACGCGGGTGATGTGCACGCGCGAGCCCGCCTCGTCCATCGCGTCGATGGCCTTGTCGGGGAAGAAGCGGTCGCTGATGTAGCGGTCGGTCATGCTAACGCAGGCTTGCAGTGCCTCGTCGGTATAGTTCACGCCATGGTGCTTCTCATACATCTCCTTGATGTTATGCAGAATCTCAAGCGTCTGCTCGGGAGTGGTGGGCTCAACCAGCACTTTCTGGAAACGGCGCTCCAGGGCACCGTCTTTCTCGATGCTCTTGCGGTACTCGTCCAGGGTGGTGGCGCCGATGCACTGGAACTCGCCACGTGCCAGCGCGGGCTTCAACAGATTGGCGGCGTCCATCGACCCGCTGGCGTTACCAGCGCCCACGATGTTGTGGATCTCGTCGATAAACATGATGACGTTCTTGTTGTTGCTCACCTCGTCGATGACCGCCTTGAGTCGTTCCTCAAACTGGCCGCGGTACTTGGTGCCTGCCACGATGGCTGCCATGTCGAGCGAGATGATGCGCTTGTCGAGCAGCGTGCGGGCCACCTTGCGCTCCACGATGCGCTTGGCGAGGCCCTCGATGATGGCGCTCTTGCCCACGCCAGGCTCACCAATCATCACGGGGTTATTCTTCTTGCGGCGGCTCAGAATCTGTGCCAGGCGCTCGATTTCCGTCTCACGTCCCACAACGGGGTCCAAGCGTCCCTCGGCAGCCTCGCGGGTGATGTCCTTGCCATATTTGTCAATGACGGGGGTGGCAGTATTGTCACCCCGACTGACATTTCGTCGCTGTCGCGTCTCACGGTAGGACGGGTTGTCACTATCTCCCGCACCACCGCCACCCGGCAACTCGTCCTCCTCCTCGTCCTCCTCGTCAGGGAAGTCGGCACCTGCCACGGGCAGCGTAATATCCTGTCTCCAACGCTCTTGCTGGAGCCTATACTGGTTATCTGTCATATCCGTTATATTGTCTTTTTGTCAACTATCTAATATCTGATATCTATTAACTATTATCTCTTATCGCAACCACCGTGCCAACCTCATCGTTTCTCATGATAAACGTACCAAAGTATAGGATGATTTGAAATAGTTTTGTATCTTTGCCGAACACTAATTTATTTACCTATAAAAATAATTGCAACTATGAAAAGAGTCTTACAATCTAACTACACTTGTGTGTTTTTCTGGTTGTGGTGACAGCGGCGGGGAAGGTGTATCATTGGGACGGTTCTAACTGATAGCGCCGCTTCGCTTATCGCATCATTAGAACCGTCCCAGCTGATGACACCCGTGCTCTCACTGGTGGAACGTGTAATATAGAAAGATTTAGGCGTTAGGCTATAGTGTGCGGATGCCACCTAAAACCTAACGCCTAAAATCTAAAGCCTAAAGCCTATTTCTCCAGGATGAGGTCGATGATGCCGGTGACATCGCTGATGGAAATCTCGTCATCTTGGTCAACATCGGCAACAGTCATGTCGATAGTGCCCTGCTTGCCACTCAGGATGTAGTCGATGAGGACGGTCACGTCGTTGATACCCACAACGCCATCGTGGTCAACGTCGCCCAGGAGCACATCAGTGTCGCCACCCGTATTGCCACCCATATCGGTGAGGGTAACGTGCTGGATGTTGGACCAGACGCTCTCGCTGCCGTCGGTGTAAATGGCCTTGACCATGTATTCAAAGACGCCGCCTGCAAGCTCCTGCACGGTGTAGCAGGTGTCGGTGATGCCGCTCACGTTGCGCCAGGTCGAGTCGCCCTCTTCAACAATCACGCGGCGCGGTGCCATAGCGGTGAGGTCACCGTTATAGATGTCCACACTATAGATATAGAAACGCTTCTTGGCTGCAATCATCTCGAGTTTGATGTTGCTGGCGTCGCAATCCCTGAGTACAACGGTGTAGTCGGCAGGAGAGTCGGTGATGGTGACCGTCTCGCGGGCGTTGCCGCACGACACGATGACTGAACTGGCGTCGCTGGTGCCGTTGCTGGAAATCCAGTTCTTGGCATTGAACACGACAGTCACGGTATTCCCCAGTTCCAGTTCGGGACTGACGAGATAGCCGGCTGCATTAGAAGTGCCCACTTTCAGGCTCTGGTTAGCAGCGGTATAGAGTTTGTAGCCTGTCCATCCGGGATTGTCGGTGTATCTGTCCAGCTGCGATGAGATGTCATTGCTGCCATCGGCTGTGGCGTTGACATTGGAGAAGTTCTCGCTCATCATCAGGGTGGCAGCCTCGCCTTGGGTAAGGCGATTGACCTTGAGGGTGTAGCTCGACACGTCGCCGCCACGGCTCCAGTCGGCGCGGAATGAATGACCCGTCACTGCCGTAGTGTCAACAGCATACATCACGGGCACAATCTTGACGATAGTGTCTTCAGGAATATCTTCCCCGGTCCATGAGGTGTTCTGCTTGGTGCCCCAAATGTATTCGGCCAGTTCGGGATGGTCAACGAAGGGGTTGCGGTTGCCCTGCTCTATATATACCCCCTCGTTACGAGCGATTTCCTTAGCACTCACAGGGTCGGCGCGGTGCCACTCCAGAAGCATCCTGATGGACCAGTCAGAGAATGCCTTGTAATTGTTGGAACTGTAATCCAGCTGATCGCAGCCGGGCCAGTTATGCACATCGCTCTTGTAGCAGGTCACCATATAGAAATAGATGCGCGCAAAGTCACCCTTGTACTCGTCATCTGGCTCAAAAACCGTTGAGGTGTAGCCGTTATAGGTGCTGGTGCCCAACTTGCCCCTCATGCTCACGCCCATTTCCTCGTTCACGTAGGTGATGCCACCGGCGCACACGCCATAAGGGTTATTGCTGCGGCGCTGGTTCACATAGCCGTCGGTGGGAATGAGCATGGTCAGGTCGGTGTACATGGGATCTACCTCGCCGCCAAACCAGCTCTTGGGAAAAGAGTGCTCGCGGTTGAGGCCCTGGCCAACGTAGGATGCGCTCCCCACATGGTAGGAATCGTAGTTGTACTTACAGGTGGAGTACATGTCGATGTAGTAACCGTCGCTACCCATGTCGGTGGTGTCAAAGGCCTTCCACAGGTAGTTGTAGCTCAACTTGGTGTGGGTGTAGATGATGCCCTCGAGAGCCGTCATCAGTCCCTCGTCATGCTTGCCCACAGCATTGGTGTAAAAGCCGTCAGGGATGTCGGCCCATGCAGTCATCCCAATAAGCGCACTCAATAATAATGTCGTAATCTTCTTCATTTATTTATCGTGTTAAATGGTTAAGAAAGTCATAAATCGTGTCAAAAAGGTGCCTGAAAGCCTTTTCATCGGCCAGCGTCTGGCGAAATTCCTCCAGTCGGCGGGCATTGTCGCCATAGGGAATCCACAGCTTGAGGTAGCCTCCGTAATCATATTTCTCGCGCATGTGCTCTTTCAAGCGGCGGTACTGGCCTTCTCGGTCCAGCCCTGGCTCATGCTTCATGCCATATTGCAGGGCGCGGCGCACGATGGTCTCACCGTCGATGATGCGGTCGGCCTCGGCGACGATGCGTCCATAGATGGTGCGGGGCTCGTGGTCGCTTGAGGCACGGTGGTCCTCGGCAGCGTCGGCGATAGTGTTGATTTCTTCTTCACTGAACCACTGGCGCAGCCGATTATCCTCGCGAACGATGCGGGCACTGTCGGTGTGGTGATGCTCACGCCCGTTCACCAGTCCCAGGTCATGGTAAGCCGCTGCCACCAGTAGTATGCAGCAATCGACCTCGGGGTAATGCACGGCGAGGCTCAAAGCCTGTGAGATGACCGTCTGGACATGATCCCTGCCATGCCCCGCGTCAAAACTGTCGTATCGCGGCACAATCTCCCGCTCCACAAACGCCCGTATCTCCTCAATCTCCCTCATCGTATAAAATCCCTAAAACCTAACGCCTAAAACCTAACGCCTAAAACCTAATCCACCTTATGCAAATCGTGGCCCATGCGCGTCTTCTTGGTGTGCATGTAGAACTCGTTGTAGCGGTTAGGCGTCACCTCGATGGGCACGTTCTCAACCACTTCCAGGCCGTAGCTCTCCAGTCCCACACGCTTGACGGGGTTGTTGGTCATCAGGCGCATTTTGGTAATGCCCAGGATGCGCAGGATATTGGCACCCACGCCATAATCGCGCTCATCGGGCTTGAAACCCAGGTGGACGTTGGCGTCAACAGTGTCCATGCCGCCTTCCTGCAGCTTGTAGGCCTTGATTTTGTTCATCAGACCGATGCCGCGACCTTCCTGATTCATATACACCACTACGCCCTTGCCTTCCTTCTCAATCATCTGCATCGCCATGTGCAGCTGCTCGCCGCACTCACAACGCAATGAGCCGAAGATGTCGCCCGTGGCGCAGGATGAATGCACGCGCACCAGTACGGGCTCGTCGGCTTTCCATTCGCCCTTGATGAGTGCGATATGCTCCAAGCCGTTATTGATCTGCCTGAAGGGGATGAGTTTGAAGTGGCCGTACTGCGTCGGCAGGTCCACCTCGTCGCCCACCTCGACAACCTTCTCGGTGCGCAGGCGGTAAGCAATCAGGTCCTTGATGGTGATGATGGGCATATTGAATTTCTCGGCCACCTTCACGAGCTGCGGCAGTCGGGCCATCGTGCCATCAGGGTTGATGATCTCGATAAGCGCGGCGGCAGGGTAGAGACCTGCAATGCGCATCAGGTCGATGGAGGCCTCGGTGTGGCCTGCACGTTTGAGCACGCCCTTATCGACGGCACGCAGCGGATTGATGTGGCCAGGACGTCCAAAGTCTTGTGGCTTGCTATGGGGATTGGCAAGCGCACGGATGGTCATCGCGCGGTCATGCATCGACACGCCAGTCGTGCATCCGTCAAGCAGGTCCACCGTCACGGTGAACGGAGTGCCCAGCATCGAGGTGTTGTCATCCACCTGCATATTCAGGTCCAGTTCATGGCAGCGCTCGGTGGTGATGGGTGCGCACAGCACGCCACGGCCTTCACGCAGCATGAAGTTGACTTTCTCCTCAGTGATTTTCTCGGCGGCGATGATAAAGTCGCCCTCGTTCTCACGGTCCTCATCGTCAACGACGATGACAAATTCGCCGCGGCGCAACTGTTCCACGGCCTCGTCAATGGTATTCAGTTTAATTTCGTCCATTTTATTCTATAGTTGTAAATTGTCATTTCAAAACCCTAAACCTAAAGCCTAAAGCCTAAAACCTAAAGCCTAAAGCCTACTTATACTCCATCTCACGGCTGTACTCGCCATTGAAGATAGCCACAAGCTGGTCACAGGTCTTGATGGTCTGGCTGATGTCACGTTTCAGGTTCTTCTGATGCCTCAACCCGATGAGCCACAGCGGCAGGCCGATGGGGAACAAGGCCGCCATGATTGAGCCCAGTGTCTTGTTGCCTACAGGCTGATAGGTGAGCAGCTGGCGGATGATGGGATAGTCCATCGCCTTGTTGAGTATCATCTGGTCGCGGGAGTTGGAGAGATAATCCACCACGCTGTCGGCTTCTTCGGCAAGGGCCTTAATTGAGGGCTTGTCATAGCCCTCCTGCCAATAGGCAAGGTAGGCCTGCCTGCCTGGATAGCGGTCCAGGAACTGCTGGCACGATGCTTTGAGGGCCTCGATGCGCTCCAGGGCCACATCGGGAACCACCTCGTTGATGATGACTTCCTTGGCCTCGAGTTTGCGCGTCTGATGCAGGCCCGTGAAGCGTCGTAGGAAATTGATCCACACGTCGGGGTTGAAGACCGCCGAATCGTTGACCGCCTTGCGGGTGAGAAACACGCCCAATGGCAGGAGAACGGCCGAACTGAGCCACATTCCTTGCCATACCTCCCAACGGCCGTCACGCGCGAGCTTGTAGCCCATATTGTCGATAATATAATAGACAATAAACAGGAGGACCGAGATGACGATGGGCATGCCGAAGCCACCCTTGCGGATAATGGCTCCCAACGGCGCGCCGATGAAGAAGAAGATGAGGCACGCCAGCGAGAGGGTGAACTTCTTCATCATCTCAATCTGGTGACGGCGGATGATATAGTTGTCATCATTGATGTTGTATCCCTGGAACTGCAGATCCTGCATGGCGGTTGTCGTTTGGGAAATGGCGTTGCTCAGGATTTGTTGTTGCTCGATAGCCGACGACTCCTTGAAGAGTTTGTCCAGGTCAAGCTTCTTGTCGGTCTTGACCTCGGGCACAGGAACAGTGGTTGACTTGCCATCCTTATGCACGTAGCGCTCTGAGGGCACGCCGCACACGGGCTGTGACCGCAGTCGTGCCAGCACCAAGGTAGCGGCCGAATCCACCCTGAGGCGAACCGAATCGATGGTTTGCCGCAACTCGGTGATGTTCTTGCCCACATATTGTGAACGCATCGTCTCATCGTCCATGCGGGTGAAGTTGGCATCGTAGGGGATGAGGATTTCCTTGTCGTGGAAGGTCTCGCGGCGGTATAGGTTATTGCCCATGCCGTTCACGCCGGCACCGTTCTTCATTTCCTCATACCATGACCCCTTGAACAGGGTGAGCACCAAGTGTCGCTTGTCCTCGGTCATGCTCAGGCGCCCCGAGTCGGCAGCGACGATGCGCGGCGACATGGTACCGTTAGACACGTCATAGATGAGCAGCCCGTAGAGTTTGTCATGCTCTTTGTCATTCTTCTTGACAAAGATGTTGTAGCCGGGAATCTGGCTATAGACGGCCCCTTCAGGGATGTCCAGGGTGGGGGAGGTCTGGCGCATCGAGAACAGCAGGGTCCACATCTTGACCTGGGACTGCGGCAGGACGTTGTTCTGGAAGAAGAAGGCTCCGATGGCCACCACCGCCATCAGGATGGCCAATGGCTTCATGATGGTCGTCAACGAGATGCCCGACGACTTGAGCGCCGTCAACTCGATGTGCTCGCCCAGGTCGCCAAAGGTCATCAGCGCTGCCAGCAGGATGCTCAGCGGCAATGCCAGAGGCACCATCGACAATGCGGCATAGAAGAACAGCTCGGCTATCACGTCGATGCTCAATCCCTTGCCGACAAGTTCATCGATATAGCGCCACAGGAATTGCATAATCACGATGAAGAGGCAGATGCAGAAGGTCATCAGGAACCTCGGCAAGAACCTCGACAGCATGAACGTATATAGCCTTTTTATCTTCAACATGAGAGTTCTAAAGCGTTTTACGGCTGCAAAGGTAGTAAAAAAACAAAATGCTCACGCCGGTACACTGTTTTTTTACTACCTTTGCACTCTTGTGGGTATGACGATACGACATATTCTGTGCCTTTTAGTGACGCTGATGGCGGCACTCACGGCAGTCGGGCAGCAGCAGGCAATCACCCAGATTACCGGCCTGGTGCGTGACTCGGTGAGCGGCGAGGGGGTGCCTTATGCCTCGGTCACGCTCGTGGGGACCAACGAGGGAACGCTGGCCAACGACAAGGGCGGTTTTACCATCAACTCCCGTGCCCGCTTCTCTAAACTGCGCATCACGGCCATGGGCTATTCCCCCAAAGAGATACCCGTCAAGACGGGGCAGGGGAGTGTCGTACTCGTTGACCTGGTGGCCTCGGGCGTGAAACTGAACGAGGTGGTCGTGCGTCGTGGCAAGGAGAAGTACAGCAAGAAGAATAACCCTGCCGTTGACTTAATAAAGGAGTTGCGCGCGCGACGCGACGATAATGACCCGCGTCAGCGCCCTCACTATGGCTACTACCAGTATGAGCGCATGATGCTGGGCTTTGGCGACCTTGACGGCCTCCTCAAGAAGCCCGAGGAACAGCGGTGGATTGACGAGTATGCCGACACGTCGCTGCTCACGGGCAAGCGCATCCTGCCTGTCTCCATCAAGGAGACCGTTGCCCGTGACTATTTCAGCCATAACCCCGACGCCCATCACCAGGTGGTCCTCGGCGTCAAGAATGCGGGAATTGACGAGGGCATCGACCAAGAGAACGTCAAGAAGGTTCTCAGCGACTTCATGGGCGAGGTGGACATCTTCCAGAACGACGTGACGCTGCTCTCCAACCGTTTTGTCAGCCCCTTGTCACGCATCGCGGTGGATTTCTACAAGTTCTACCTCAACGACACGGTCATGATTGATGGTGAGCGGTGCGCGGTGCTCAGTTTTGTGCCTTTTACACCCCAGACCTTCGGTTTCCTGGGACGCCTCTACGTGTCGCTTGAGGATAGCACGCGGTTTATCAAGCGGGTGACGATGGGTGTGCCCTACGACATCAACCTCAATTATGTGGAGCGCATGAGCATCGAGCAGGACTTTGAACGCGCTTCTAACGGTTCCCGCCTCAAGATGCGTGACAACGTGGAAATCAGCTTGAAAATCATGCCTGGGGTGCCGCCGCTGTTCGCCCGTCGGGAGACCACCTACCGTAACCACAATTTTGAAAGGCCCGAGGGCGGCATTTTCTCCGGTAAGCAGGAACAGACCGTCGATAACAATGCATCGTTCATGCCCGACGAGTTCTGGCGAGAATACCGTCCCGCCGACATCCGCACAACCACTGCGTCGATGCGTAGCCTGATGCAGCGGCTGCGTGGCTCCAAACTCTTCTATTGGGCCGAACAGGTGATCCTGGTCTTGGTCAATGGCTATATCCCCACCGCCAAGGAGAGCAAGTTTGACATCGGTCCGGTAAACAGCATCCTCAGCGGCAACTCGCTTGAGGGCTTAAGGCTGCGGCTTGGCGGGGTAACCACCGTCAACCTCAACCGCCATTGGTTTGCTCGAGGTTATGTGGCCTACGGTTTCCGTGACAAGAAATTCAAATATATGGGGTCGTTGGAGTATTCGTTCGATGCCAAGAGAGTGCTTGACCAGGAGTTCCCCATCCATAGTCTGCGCCTCACTCACCGTTATGACGTGAACCAGCTGGGGCAGCATAGCCTCAATGCTAACCCGGACAATGTGTTCCTCACACTGCGACGTCACAAGGACGTGAGATTGCAATACCTGCGCACCACACGCCTCGAGTACCGTCGCGAGTGGTACAACCATTTTTCTATCTCACTGGGCGTCGAGCACAACATCCACGAGGCGACACGCTACGTCCCCTTCATCCCCGTTGCCTCACCCGTTGAGACGCAAAGTCTTGCGACTTATTGCCGCCGTTACACCCAGGCCGGCTTTACCGCCCAGTTGCGTTTTGCCCCAGGCGAAACCTTCTACCAGGCCCGCTCGGTGCGCATCCCCATCAATATGGACGCTCCCATCATTACCCTGAACCAGACCTATATGCCTAAGGGCTTTATGGGAAGCCGCTATGAGGTGAACAAGACAGCCTTGAGCGTGCAGAAGCGCTTCTGGTTCTCGGCCTTCGGTTATGCCGATGTCACCCTGCGTGGAGAAAAGGTGTGGAGCCAGGTCGCATATCCCGACCTGATTATTCCAGATGTGAACCTGAGCTACACCATTCAGCCAGAGGGTTACACCCTGATGAAGCCCATGGAATTTATCAACGACAAGGCTTTATCGTGGGAGGTGATATATTGGGGCAATGGTGTGTTGTTCAATCGTTTGCCCTTGATCAAAAAGTTACGTCTGCGCGAGGTCTTCACCCTGCGTGGCCTGTGGGGCAGCCTCAGCGACAAGAACAACCCCTCGCTCAACTCCAATCCCTCATCACTCAGCGACGACAAGGCCGTTCTTTTCCATTTTCCCACTGATGTCCTGTGCCAGCCCATGGGCAAGAAGCCCTACATGGAGGCTGGGGTGGGAATCGACAACATCTTGACCGTCCTGCGTGTCGATTACGTCTGGCGCATCAATTACCGTGAGCATGCCGGCAGCGACCGCCATGGCATCCGCGTCTCGCTCCATTTCAACTTCTAAGCCCGCTGAACCCCACGCAAGGGTGTGAGCTCGCTGAACCCCACGCAAAGGCGCGAAGGCGCGAAGAATTTAATATATATTGACCATGTGTCATAACTTAAATGATTGAACTATAACCTGCTGTCGCACGGGAAATTAAACAAATTTTTAAAATTATATATTTTTTAATTATTATACTAAATTTTAAATATAACTTGCTTAATTTTCCGCCCTTAGGGTGGTTATATTGCATTAAGTTGATTTATGTCACATTGTCGTGCCCTCAGAAAAATCAGATAAATCCGTAGTTCAAAGTTGGGAAGTGCACTTCTTGTGTTCTTTTTAGTGGCGTTTCATGTCGTTTGCATCCTTGTTTTAATGTTTCAAATGGCTCAAGTTATTATTAAATAATAATAATCTTGGGTTGGTTGTTTGAATTATTGGTGAAATAGTAGTACCTTTGCGGGCTGAAATCAAAGCATACGCGTTTAGCGTCAACAAAATTGATTTATTTTTTAAGGTTACTATATAATTTTCTAAAAAATGGCAGAAACAAAGAAATTGTTCGACCAATTCGCGCCTGTCACTCCTGAGGAGTGGCGTGCCAAGGCCGAGGTTGACCTCAAAGGGGCCGACTTTGAAAAGAAAATGGTTTGGCGGACAAATGAGGGTTTCAATGCTCAGCCGCTCTATCGCAGCGTGGACATTGCTGACCTGAAACAGACCAAATCACTCCCCGGTGAGTTCCCCTATGTTCGCGGAACCCGTCACAACAACGATTGGAAGGTGCGCCAGAACATCGACGTTGACGATGTCGTGGCCGCAAATGCCAAGGCGATTGAGGTGCTCAGCAAGGGCATCAACTCGATTGGCTTCCACATGCACAATAGTGATGTGGACCTGAGGGCGCTCTTGAAGGACATCTACCTTCCCGCCTGTGAAATCAACATCCAGTGCTGCCCCAAGTGTGCGATTAAGTATGCCAAGGAACTCGTTGATCTCTGCAAGGAGAACGGCTGCGAGGATACTTTCGTCGGCAGCATCGCTTTCAACCCGTTCAAGCGCACCTTCAAGCATGGTGAGCCCTTCCCTGGCGACATCGTTGCCATGGCTACCGAGCTGATGAATGCCGTGAAACCCGTTGCTCACCTGCGCGTGCTCAGCGTTGACTCGCTGGCACTGAACAATGCCGGTGCCTACATCTACCAGGAGCTGGGTTACGCTTTGGCATGGGGTGCCGAGTGGATGGCCATGATGACCGAGGCAGGTTTCACCGCCGATGAGGTGGCTAACCGCATCAAGTTCAACATGGGCGTTTCGACCGTTTACTTCATGGAGATTGCCAAGTTCCGCGCCGCACGCGAGCTGTGGGCCCTCATCGTGAAGCAGTTTAATCCCGCTAACGACTACTCGTGCATGATGAACGTCAATGCCGAGACCAGCCGCTTCAACCAGACGATCTATGACAGCTACGTGAACCTGTTGCGTAGCCAGACCGAGGCCATGAGCGCTGCACTCGCTTGTGTTGACTCGATCGTCGTTACCCCGTTCGACGCTCCCTATAAGGAGAGTGACGACTTCAGCGAGCGCATCGCCCGCAACCAGCAAATCCTGCTCAAGGAAGAGAGCCACCTCGACAAGGTCGTTGACCCCGCTGGCGGTTCCTACTATGTGGAGATGCTGACCAAGAACCTTGCCGAGCAGGGCTGGAAGCTCTTCCTCGACGTTGAGGACAAGGGCGGCTTCAAGGCTGCTCTCGAGAGTGGCGACGTCATTAATGCCGTTAATGCTACCGCCAAGGAGCGCTTTGACAAGGTGGCTAAGCGCCGCGAGCAGTTGCTGGGTACCAACCAGTTCCCCAACTTCACCGAGAAGGCTGCCGACAAGGCTGACGCCCGTGAGGCTTGCTGCTGCCACTGCGGCTGCAACCATGAGGAGAAAGAGGGTGCTGTGTCGCTCAACACTAAGCGTCTGGCCGAGCAGTTCGAGGAGATTCGCCTCGCTACCGAGCATGCCGCTCATACCCCCAAGGTGTTCATGCTCACCATCGGCAACCTGGCTATGCGTCTGGCTCGTGCCCAGTTCAGCGACAACTTCTTCGCCTGCGCTGGCTATGAGCTCATCGACAACAACGGTTTCAAGACCGTCAAGGAAGGTATGGATGCCGCTATGGAGAAGAAGGCCGACGTGGTCGTGCTCTGCTCCAGCGACGATGAGTATCCCGCTCTCATCCCCGAGGCAGTGAAGGAACTCGACGGCCGTGCCGAGCTCGTGCTCGCAGGTCCCGAGACCGACGAATTCAAGGCCATGGGTATCACCAACTTCATCAATGTACGCACCAACGTGCTTGCTACGTTAAAAGCCTTCAACGCTAAACTGTTAAAATGACGAGACGACTATGAGACCGAATTTTAAGAATATAGATATTGCTAATGATGCTTTTAATGTAAAGCACAATCCCCTGCCTAAGGGCGAAGTGTGGAAGAATGCCGAGCTTATCGACATTAAGCCCATTTATACTCATGAGGACATCGAGGGTCTGGAGCACCTGGAGTTCGTTGCCGGTATTCCTCCCTTCCTGGGTGGCCCCTATTCGCTGATGTACCCGTTCCGTCCGTGGACCGTCCGTCAGTACGCTGGTTTCTCGACCGCTGCCGAGTCCAACGCCTTCTATCGCCGCAACCTGGCCTCTGGTCAGAAGGGTCTGTCCGTAGCATTTGACCTTCCCACCCACCGTGGCTACAACGCCGACAACCAGCGCGTGGTCGGTGATGTCGGCAAGGCAGGTGTGTCTATCTGCTCGGTAGAGGACATGAAGGTCCTGTTTGACGGTATCCCCTTGAACAAGATGTCCGTTTCCATGACCATGAACGGTGCCGTGCTGCCCATCATGGCGTTCTACATCGTGTCAGGTCTGGAGCAGGGTGCCAAGCTCGAGGAAATGGCCGGTACCATCCAGAACGATATTTTGAAGGAGTTCATGGTGCGCAACACCTATATCTATCCTCCCAAGTTCTCGATGCAGATTATCGCCAGCATCTTTGAGTACACCTCCAAGTATATGCCCAAGTTCAACTCGATTTCGATTTCGGGTTACCACATGCAGGAGGCTGGTGCAACCGCCGACATCGAGTTGGCTTACACCTTGGCCGACGGTATGGACTACATCCGCACGGGTGTGAATGCAGGTCTGTCGGTTGACGCTTTCGCTCCGCGTCTGTCGTTCTTCTGGGGTATCTCGATGAACTTCTTTACCGAGATCGCCAAGATGCGTGCAGGTCGTCTGTTGTGGGCCAAGATCGTGAAGAGCTTTGGCGCCGAGAATCCAAAGTCGATGTCGCTGCGTACCCACAGCCAGACCTCGGGTTGGTCGCTGACCGCTCAGGATCCCTTCAACAACGTGGGCCGCACCTGTATCGAGGCTATGGCTGCCGCACAGGGTCACACCCAGTCGCTGCACACCAACGCCCTCGACGAGGCTATCGCACTGCCCACCGACTTCTCGGCTCGTATCGCCCGTAACACCCAGATCTATATCCAGCAGGAGACCTATATCACCAAGGTCATCGACCCGTGGGCAGGTTCCTACTATGTAGAGGCGCTGACCAACGAACTGGTGCAGAAGGCTTGGGCTCACATCGAGGAGATTGAGAAGCTCGGCGGTATGGCAAAGGCTATCGAGACCGGCGTGCCCAAGATGCGCATCGAGGAGGCCGCAGCCCGTACCCAGGCCCGCATCGACAGTGGTCGCCAGACTATCGTCGGCATCAACAAGTATGCCCTCGAGAAGGAGGCTCCCATCGACATCCTGGAGATCGATAACACCGAGGTTCGCAAAGAACAGGTTGAAGGTCTCGAGAAACTGCGTGCCAATCGTGACGAGGCTAAGGTTAAGGCCGACCTCGCCGCCATCACCGAGTGCGTCAAGACGGGTAAGGGCAACCTGCTCGAACTCGCCGTTGAGGCCGCCAAGGACCGTGCGTCACTGGGTGAGATTTCGGATGCCTGCGAGGAAATCGTGGGACGTTACAAAGCAGTCGTTAAAACCATTTCAGGCGTGTATTCAGCAGAAACCAAATCAGATCCCGACCTGGAGGAGGCTCGTCGCTTGACCGCCCTCTTTGCCAAGAAGGAAGGCCGCCAGCCCCGTATCATGATTGCCAAGATGGGTCAGGACGGTCATGACCGTGGCGCAAAGGTCGTTGCCACCGGCTATGCCGACTGTGGCTTTGACGTGGACATGGGTCCCTTGTTCCAGACTCCCGAGGAGAGCGCCCGCGAGGCCGTCGAAAACGACGTGAATGTGCTTGGCGTATCTTCACTCGCCGCTGGTCACAAGACCCTCGTGCCCGCTGTTATCGAGGAGCTCAAGAAGCTCGGCCGTGAGGACATCATCGTCACCGCTGGCGGTGTGATCCCCATGCAGGACTACGACTACCTGTACAAGGCAGGTGTAGCCGCTATCTTCGGCCCCGGTACCAACGTCATGAAGAGTGCTATCGAGGTGATGCACATCCTCCTCGACGACGAGGAATAATATCACCTGATATATCATTAAACACAGGGCGTAGCCAATTCCCGACGCTGCGCCCTGTGTTGTCGATTGATGCATGTTCTTTTGCGGCGCTCAGTAACAGAAAACACCATGAAATCACCGCAATGTGTGATATTTTGTATAATTTTGCATTTAGAAATCATTAGTACTGAAGCTAAATTATTGTGATATAATTAATTAGATACTATCAACTCACATTAACAACAATCTTAAATTACTAAACCAAGTTTTATGAACCGCAAAACCCTACTTTATGTGCTCGCCCTGACGGCGTGCTTGCTGTGTTCAGTTACCGCAATGGCCAGAGATGCCTATGCCCTTTACCGTCCTTCGGAATCAAAGCTGATCTTTTTTTACGACGACATGCTTTCCGAACGAGATGAACCTACCTACGAATTGAACAGTGGCAGTGAAGCTCCTGAATGGTTCGAGAGTCGCATCTATGAGGATATTCTGTATGTGGAATTTCATGAGTCATTTGCCAATGCACGCCCCACATCTACTTACGCTTGGTTCATTTATATGTCAAAACTGCTGTCCATCAAGGGTCTGGAATACCTTAACACTTCTGATGTGACCAACATGTCCTACATGTTCTATGGCTGCGAGAAGTTGAAGGATATCGATGTGAGCACATTCAACACGGCCAACGTGACCAACATGTATGGCATGTTCTATGGATGTAATAGAATGGAACACCTCGATTTGAGCGGCTTTAACACGGCCAATGTCACCAACATGGGCGGCATGTTTCGTGGTTGCACCTCGCTGAAAACCGTTGACCTGAGAGATTTCGACACCGAAAATGTGACCAAAGTCTCCTATATGTTCTACCAATGCGGTAACTTGACCACTATCTGTGCTGGTGACCGATGGAACATGGCCAATGTCAGCATCGATACCAACATGTTTGAGGGTTGCTCCAGTCTGGTTGGTAATCAGGGTACGGCCTATGACTCCAATCACACCGATAGGGAATATGCTCACCTCGACAGGGGGGCAAGCGATCCGGGCTACTTCACTGCTCCAAGCAATGAGCCGCCGATGGCTTACGTCGTTTACGCAACCACTAACAAGAAGATGACCTTCTACTATGACAACCATCGTGAATATCGTTCAGGTAACACCTATGACCTGAATAATGACTATTGTTATCCAAAATGGGTTTATGATGAGAGCAATATCTCAGTAACACAGGTGGTGTTTGACCCCTCATTCTCCGTCTTCCGTCCCACCACAGCCTACATGTGGTTCTACAATATGTTCTATCTTGAGTCTATTAGGGGCTTGGAATACTTGAACACTGAACATGTGACCAACATGGCCTATATGTTCCGTTCATGTTCCCGTTTGATTAATCTTGACGTTAGCACGCTGAATACATCTCGAGTGACTGACATGACGCAGATGTTCGCTGGTTGCGAAAAATTGAGGTACTTAGACTTGAGTAATTTCAATACTTCCGAGGTTAGAGACATGACTGCAATGTTCCGAGGCTGCCGCAATTTGTTGAATTTGGACTTGAGCAGTTTCAACACGTCACAGGTGACAAGCATGGTCGGCATGTTCCAAGGATGTAGTAAGCTTAAGTGTATTGACGTGACGTGCTTCGACACTGGCAACGTGACAGACATGACTGAGATGTTCCATGGCTGCATAGTCACGGAATTGGATCTGAGTAGCTTTAACACATCACAAGTCACTAATATGAGTGGCATGTTCCAGGATTGCAGAGATTTGACGAGTCTTGATTTGAGCAGTTTCAACACTTCTCAAGTGACAGACATGAATTATATGTTTGATTATTGCGCTGCATTGACGAGTCTTGACTTGAGCAATTTCAACACAGCTAATGTGACAACTATGATGTCTATGTTCGGTTCGTGCTGTGGTTTGACGAGTCTTGACTTGAGCAACTTCAATACAGCCAAAGTTAAGAATATGGTTTGGATGTTTAGCGGATGCTTCAACCTGGCGAGCCTTGATTTGAGCAATTTCGATGCGTCCCAGGTGGAGCATATCCATGGCATGTTCGAATGCTGCCAAAACTTGTTGACTCTCGATTTGAGCAATTTCGTTACTGCTAAGGCAATCACAATGAACTCCATGTTCTCATACTGTGAGAGTTTAGCGACTCTTGATATAAGCAAATTCAATACAACCAAAGCGACAAACATGGAATCGATGTTCTCTAATTGTCGCAGTCTGGAGACAATTTATGTTGGCGATGGTTGGAGTGTCGAGAATGTTACAAACTCCGACGAAATGTTCAATATGTGCCAAAACCTGGTGGGTGGCATGGGGACAACCTATAATGCCAATCACATCGATGCTGAATATGCCCACGTCGATGGCGGCGCAAGCAATCCCGGCTATTTCACTACTCAATCGACCTTCATTCGTGGCGACGTGAACGGTGATGGTGTGGTGGGCATTGCTGACGTGACAGCCTTGATCGATATTATCTTCAGTACAGAAGCCATGCCCATTAATTTTGAAGTTGTTGACGTGTATGCTGACGGCATCATTAGCATCAGCGACGCAACCACCCTTCTTGACTACCTGATAACCGGCACCTGGTAAAAATCAATCTCATATATCAAAGAGCGCTGTGACATCAATGCCGCAGCGCTCTTGAATTATTCAATTTTGGATGGTAATTTCCCCTTTCAAGCGGATGTCAGTGCTTGACGGCCCGATGATGAATTCACACTTACCTTTGGGTAAGGATCGCGTCGATGAGTTTTGTCACGTCGCCAATGGTTACATTGCCATCACCATCAGTGTCGGCGGCTCCTATGTCGAAACCGTTCCCACTTCCGGACTGTAGGTAATCAATTATCCTTGTCACATCGGCAATGCCCACTATGCCATCACCGTCAGCATCACCCAACGGCCGGATGTCCTGGAAAAATGGCCACTCATATTTTGTCTGATAAGCCTCCAGTGAACCAATGGGCACATACAAGGTTGCTTGGTTGTAAACAGCATTATCGAAGTTATAGTATCTTTCGTTGGTTTGATGGTTATAATAAGAGTCATATCCAGGTGGGATTGTCCCTAAGCAAGTCACACTGGTGATTTTAGGGCAATCATTAAACATCATTCCCATACGAGCTATGCCGCTGCCGATTGTCACTCTCTCCAAACTCCAGCAATGCTGAAACCATCCTGTTGCGGTATAACTTTGCGATACTATCACAGAGTTTGGGATAGTGACTTCTCTCAAACTCAGACAGGCACCAAAAGCACAGTCACCTATGGCGGTGACCGAGTTAGGAATGTGAATATCCGTCAATGCGTCGCAGAACCAAAATGCAGTTTCACCGATGGAAATGACCGAGTTAGGAATATCGAAACTTTTCAAACCGCTTCCAAAGAATGCATTATCACCGATGGCCGTGACGGTATTGGGGATAATAGTGGCGTTGCAACCGAATTTCAGTGTATTGGTTGACGTCTCAATGATACCGTTACAGTTGTCACGCGAATCAAAAACGGGATTGCCTTCCTCTACTTTCATCCTTATCAGATTGCTGCAAAACTCAAATGGATTATAGTAGTAGTAAGTGGTGTCGTTATGGTAAACTTGAGCCTCGACACCCATTGAAATCACCGAGTTGGGAATGGTGATACTCGTCAGTCCGTCGCAACTGGCGAAAGCGTAGGCACCGATGGCGGTGACGGTATTGGGAATGACAGTAGTCTGGCACCCGACTACAAGGGTGTTGGTAGCGGTTTCGATGATGGCGTTACAGCCTTCGCGCGAATCATACACAGGGTTGCCCTCCTCCACATTGAGACTTGTCAAACGTGGACAGTGCTGTATCATATTTCCAAGACCAATGACCGATTTACTGATGGTGAGATTGGTTATACTCGTGCAGTTACTGAACGCACCATAACCGATGTATGCGATAGAGTTGCCAAGGGTCACATTCGTCAAACCTGTACACCCCTCGAACGCACTCTCGCCGATGGTGGTAACGGCATTACCGATAGTTAAATTTGTCAGCTCCGTACATCCCGAGTATGCATAAATGCCAATGGTAGTAACTGAGTCTCCAAAATGAACACTGGTGAGCCCACTGCACCCCTGAAACGCAAAATCGTTGATGGCGGTAATGGAATTGGGGATGACTAAATCGGTAACTTCTTGGCCATTCAGGTAAAGGTGATGAGCATAATAAATAGGATTGGAGGATTCCCTTGAATAATTACCACCACCTATCCTACCAAAAACAATGCCGCACCATGCTTCTAGGCTTGAGATATTGACTTTTGACAGATTATCGCAGCCATAAAAAGCGCCAGCGTATATTTGAGTAACAGAATTTGGGATAGTGATTTCCTCAATCCCGATACATCCACTAAAAGCCCCTTCGCCGATGGTGGTGACAGAATTGGGGATGGTTAATGATCCATTCAGACCAGTGCAGCCAGAGAAGGTTGAGACACCAATAGTGGTTACGGAATTGGGGATGGTTAATGCCCCTGTTAGTCCAGTGCATCCAGCGAAGGCTGAGCCACCAAGAGCGGTTACGGAGTTGGGGATGGTTAATGCTCCTGTCAGTCCAGTGCATCCAGCGAAGGCTGAACCACCAATAGCGGTGACTGAGTTGGGGATGATCAATTCTCCTGTCAGTCCAGTGCATCCAGCGAAAGCAGAGTTGCCGATGGTGGTGACTGAGTTGGGGATGGTCAATTCTCCTGTCAATCCAGTACATCCAGCGAAAGCAGAGTTGCCGATGGTGGTGACTGAGTTGGGGATGGTGATTTCTTCAATCTGTGATCCCTCCGCTAAACCGTTAGTTATCACTTCCACCTCTTCACCGATAATTACCTGCTCGATATTAGCGGTAACCATATTGCCATTGTCAGCACAATTCACTGCATTCCACGTCAGCGAAGTGATGCTGTCACAATTTTGGAAAGCATAAAAAATTGCTGAGCCTTTTTTGTAACGTAGTGTTGTTATGGATTTGCCTATTGTAACATTCCTTAGACCTGTACAACTCCTGAAAGCCCATCTGCCAACTGTATTTACACTATCCGAAATTACAATGCTTGTCAAGTCAGTGCAGTATAGGAAGGCATATTCGCCAATGGCGGTTACCGTGTAAGTGACACCATCATGGGACACGAAGTTGGGGATGACGACATCGCCGCTATAGGGCGACTCGGTGTTGCGAGCAACAGTCAAGGTCGCGCCATCGTCGTTCACATTGTAAAAGATGCCGCCTTCCTCAAAGTCGTAAGCACTGGCGACAGCCCCGCCTGCCATCAAGGCCACGAGCAGGACAATAAGTTTGGGAATAATATTTCTTTTCATAATGTTTGTGATATTATGTGATTGATAATCAATAAAATAAATTGTGTTTATCGTATTTATTGTCTTTCTTTTAGTTGATGCGTCAGGCGGATGTCGGTGCTGGAGGCTCCGATGAGAAATTCATAGTTGCCTTCGGTAGCCCATTGCATTTTGTCGTTGACAATTTCAAGGTCGATATCCTTGAAATAGAAGGTGACAGTGCTGGTCTCTCCAGGCCGCAGTGTGACGCGCTTGAAGGCTTTTAATTGGCGCTCAGGCTGCACGACCGATGTGCCTGTGTTTCTCACGTACAGTTGTGCCACTTCTTCACCTGCCCGGGTTCCTGTATTGGTGATATTGAAGGAAATTCCCGATGTGGTAACGCTTAGGTCGCTGTACTCAAACGAGGTGTAACTCAGGCCGTAACCGAAGGGGTAGAGCGACTGTGCGCTCATTTCCACATAGTCGTGGGCGACGGGTGCGGGCTGGTTGTAATAGACGGGTAACTGACCCACATGGCGCGGTACGCTCACGGGTAACCTGCCGGCAGGGTTGTAGTCGCCGAACAGCACATCGGCAATGGCGTTACCGCCTTGTTCGCCGGGATAATAGGCTGTGAGCAGGGCGTCAGCATTCTCGTCAGCCCAGTTCTTGTTGAGCGGCCGTCCCTCGATATAGACGACTACCAGCGGTTTGCCAGTCTGTTTCAATGCCTCAAGCAGTTCCATCTGGCGGCCTAACAGGTCAAGCGTTGCGCGGTCAAACCCTTCGCCGCACTCCATGTCGCTGATTGTTTGCTGCTCGGCACTGGCGGCACCCGTGTCCTCGTAGGAAGTCTTGAAATCCCTTGCCGATGAGCCGCCCACCACGGCAACCACCACATCGGCCTGCATGGCCGCCTCAATTGCCGCAGGAATGTCGCAGTCGTTGGTGTCACGCACGGCACAACCCTTGGCATACAGGCATTGGCTATCACCCAACATCGCCTTAATGCCGTCATAAACAGTCACCACCTTGCCGTCTGCTTGGGGGGCCGTGTAATCGCCTAACATATTATAGACATTGTCGGCATTGGGACCGATGACCGCCACTTTCTGGTCCTTGCTCAGCGGCAGGATGCCGTCGTTCTTGAGCAGGGTGATGGACTCACGGGCTGCTTGCCGCGCAGTAGCCACGGCTGTCTCGCTATGCACTTCCCTTTGTGCCGTCTTGGCGTTGACGTAGGGATTCTCAAACAGCCCCATCTCAAACTTCAGATTCAACACGCGCAACACAGCCAAATCCAACTGACTTTCTTTTATTCTGCCGTTTTTGACGGCCTCGATGAGTTGTGGATAACAATTTCCACCTAAATCCACATCAACGCCAGCCGTCAAGGCGGCGATTGCGGCTTCCTGGGTTGTCGTGACGATGTGATGAGTGCCACGCAGGCCGTCGATGCTGAACAGGTCACTCACGACAAAACCGCGGCTAAATCCCAATTGCAACCGCATGATTTCATCCAGCAGGGTGTTGTTGGAGGTGCAGGGCACGCCGTCCAATGAGTTGTAGGCCGTCATGATTGACAAAGCGCCAGCGTTGATGACGCGCCTGAATGGCTCCAGGAACACTTGTTTCAGTTCTCGTGGGCCCACGATGCTGCGGGCACCGTTCTGTCCACCCTCGCTAACACCATAGGCGATGAAGTGTTTTAGGGTGGCAATGGTCGAGTAGGGCAGACTCAGGTCTCCACCGCCAAGACCCTGGACCATAGCGGCCCCCATCTCGCCTATCAGGAAGGGGTCTTCGCCCATCGTCTCCTCGACGCGTGACCAGCGGGGCTCCCGTGACAGGTCCAGTACGGGCCCATAGCTGATGTGGCCGCCCTGCAACCTGATTTCTTTGGCGATAACTGCGCCTGCCTGTTCCATTAACTGAGGATTCCACGTTGCGGCCATACCCAAGCCAGTCGGGAATACCGTTGTGCCGATGGCCATGTGGCCGTGGGGCGCTTCCTCGGCTATGAAGATGGGTATGCCCAGCCGTGAGTGCTCGATGGCATAGCGTTGCATGGCGGTGGCTGCTTCGGCTGCCAGTGCAGGGTTAAGTCCGTTAGTGAGTGTCTTTTGCGTCCACGGGTCGGCACGGAACACGGCCCAATACATGCCTATGTGCAGGCTGTCCACCTCGTTGCGGAATTTGTCGCTGACGGTCACCTTATTGCCGTTTCTCACGTAGGAATCCCAGCCCATGAGGCACACCAACTGCCCGACTTTCTCCTCAACTGTCATGCGTGAGAGTAAATCCACGGCACGAGCTGAGGCGGGCAAATTGGCATCCTGATAAGGATATTTGGTTGCGGCAGCCATTGCCAAAGACAATAGCAGTAGCCCTGCTGCAAGGAATCGTTTCATCATAATTCAATCGATGTCTTAGGCACATTCAGGCCCGTGATTTCAACAATAGGCTTAACGCCGCGGGCATCTTCGTTTTTCCATTCAATGTCGATGGTGCGGCTCTCGCCTGGCATCAGGTGCAGATAGTTGTCGCTATAGATGACAGGTAGAATCTGTTCACCGTCGTCGCCCTTCAGATTCAGTCGCAGCATCACGGCGGGTACTTGACCGGTATTGGTTAATGTGATCGTCTTACCGTTAACCGCCGCGGTCACTTTGGCCATCCGCAGGTCATGCAGCGAGGTGCGGTCGCCCTCGATGGTCGTGTTCACATAATCGTTCATCGAGCGCATGTTGCCCTTTTCATCCATCAGCGTAAGACGCAGGAAATAGGCTCCGGCGATCTCATCGGGGACATTGACCTGCATCATGTCGAGCGTCATGTCCTCGTCACAGACGTAATCCATCGTTGATTCCCATACTGTCTTGCCGTTCAGGTCGATGATGCTGGCCTTTGCGGTACCGCGTTGATGTCCGGCAGAGCGGTTGACCACCTCGATATAGTTGCTCACAGGATTCCATTGCACGTGCAGCGGCTCGCAGGCGTGTTTCACGCCAAAGTAGGCTGCCGTCGGCTCCAGGTAGTAGTCATAGGTCTGCCAGACCATCGACGGCCAGCAGGGATGGCTCATCCAGATGAGCAGTCCCATGCGGTCACGGCTGCCGCTCTCATACATGGCACGATAGCCCTCGTAGTTGACCCACTGGGCCCAGTCACAGAATTCTTGAGCCGATGTCGGCTCACCGAAATTGTCAGCAATGAGTTGATTGAACGAGGCACCACGTTGAGCACCCTCCATCGTATAGTCGTGACGGCCCCAATAGATGTTCTGAGGCCACAGGTGTTCGGCATCAAGCGTGCGGCTCAAGCCCTCGATGGTCATCACGTTGGGCATACCACGCTCGGTGTGCAGTTTGCCCGTCTGTTTCTCGAAATACTCCTTGGCACTTATAGCCCAATAGGGTCCATGTCCGCTCACGCCGTCGTCAGCCGAACTGGAGATATAGTCCAATCCGGGATGCAGCGTCGCCACGGTGTGGCGCAAGCCGTTGTCAAGCGTCTTGGGGGGATAACCCTCGTTGCGGCCGCAATAGATGCCGATAGAGGGGTGATTGCGGATTTTCAGCACAAAGTCGCGGGCGTTGTCCATGAACATCGTATTATCATCGGGGTCGGGGCCGTCGGCGGGGTTGGCCAGCCAGAAGTCCTGCCAAACCATGATGCCGTATAGGTCACACGCCTCGTAGAACTCCTTGTCGCCAGTCATGCCTACCCAGTTGCGAATCATGTTGTAGTTCATCTCACGGTGGTGGCGCACAGCAGCGTCAAACTCACGTCCGCGATAGTTCAGGTTGTTCTCGCTGAAGGCCCAGTTACCGCCCAGTGGCACCAGGCGACGGTTGTTGACATAGATACGCAGTCTGGTGTCCTTATCCACGGTCTTGACCTCTCGGATGCCCGCCTTGAAATCCACAGCATCACTCTGCACGCCATCGACCGTGAAAGAGAAACTGGCGTCGTACAAGTAAGGCTCTCCGTAGCCGTTGGGCCACCACAAGCGCATCCGTTGATTCTTGAGTTGCGGGAATAGTTCAGGATTAAATGATTCCTCAATCGTCTTGCCTGGAGCAAGAGTAACTTGCTTCTCAAAGCAGATTTCCCCGATATGACCATGCAATGTTCCAGTCACGGGGTGCTCACTATGGTTGGTGAGCATGACGGCAGGCGTCATCGTGGCGAGGGTGTCGCTCTCGGCCAAGGTGGTGGTCACCACAGGGTCACTCACGGTCACGTCGCTCGATGCCGTCAGGTAAACGTCATCCCAAATGCCGATGTCGCGTCCACGGATGGATGAAATCCAGTCCCAACCCACGGTGGCATGGAATGTGGGGTTATCGGCTCCGAGGAGGCCGCCATTGAAGTCGGTATTCTTTTCGGTCTTGACTTTCACGCCGCCAGGATTAGCGTTGGCGATGATGAGCACTTCCAATTCGTTGCCAAGTGGCTTGAGGTAGGGAGTGATGTCAAATTTTCCTCGCTTAAAAGCGCCCTCGATGCGCCCCAAATTGGTGCCGTTGAGTGTCACCTCAGCCTTCCAGTTGATACCGTCAAAGTTGAGGAAAACGCGCTTGCCCTGCATCTCCTGTGGCAAATCAAAAGTCCGCTTATAGATGAAGTCCCCGTTAAAGAACGATTCCGATGACATCATCAGGTTATCATCATAGTTCATGTCGGGCAACGCCCCGGCATTGACATAACTCGACAATACCGTCGCAGGAACCGTAGCCACAAGAGGCTCGGCATCGGGATGTGAGGCTCGTGTCAGATGCCAATCACCCCCGTTGAGTAACCACTGACCATCATGCCAACCACCCTCGGCATGAGCTTGTACATTCATGCCGCCGTTGCCCATCACCTCGACCTCGCTAAGTAGGGGTTGTCCCTCAAAAGACAAGCGCACGAAACGTCCGGTTTGCTGACCAATAGCTATTTCCTGACGGTGATTTTTCCCTGATTTTTTGGTGAACTGGCCAACAGATTTCCAGTTGACTTGGTCATCGCTCACTTGAATCAAACCCTTTGTGGATTTGTCAATCCAGTGCAAAATGACTTTGTCAAAATGGCATTGAGCCCCAAGGTCGATGCTTACCCACTCGCCTTGCGAACCTAAACTACGCCAGGCGCTGCCGAAGTGTGTCGCCGGCAGGATGCCCGTAGCACGGCGACCATCCTTGCGCAACTTCAATTCGGTGATGGTCCAGTGAACAGCGCTTGGGGTGACCATTTCCAGTTTCATATGAGAGAAGTCTTTCCCCTTGATGTGGAAAGTGTGGTCGATGTCGCGGGTAGGCAACATATCGTCACCCGTGTTCTTGTTGGGGTCGCTGTGCACACGTCGCCATGATGTCTCGCCAGGCAGCGAGTCGCCTTTCCACTCGTCGGCAACCTTCCATTTCTTTCCGTCCTTGGAAGTGAGCAGCCTGATCATGAACCCCCGTGGAGCATCCTCACGATAGGCCATGCTGCACACCATCTCCACCTCATCGATATCGATGGCCATGCCTTCCCAGTCATATTGCAACCAGGTGTCGCCACCCATCACGGTGTTGCTGGTCCACTCGTTACCGTCGATGCAGGCTTCGCGCTTGTGGGGCGGTATTGGGCCCTCGGGTGTCGTGACGTTAAGCCATGCGGGTGCAACTTTTTCATAAATGCCATCGGTGAGCAGTTGTGACGTCAGGTTAAAATCCCATGATGAGGATTGATAAACAGTGCGGTAGAGTGCAACATTACGACTACCATAACGGGTGTCTTGAACCAGGGTTGGCCCGTAGTACTCGTTTGGGTTGCCTGGATACTGTCCGATAGGGCGGTTCATTACTTGTGCTGTGGCTCCCAAAGCCAGTACTGCTACTAATATTAAGATGAGATGATTCTGTTTCATAATTCTTGCAATTAAGTCGCAAATATAATCATTTCTTGTCAAATTTAAAACTAAACACTATCAGTTTCAAGAAAAAGCAGTACCTTTAGGGTCAAATTTCAAATCAATTGATATGACCTTTAACCTCGACGCACTGAATACTGTCATCACATCGATCAACGATGCTCTATGGGCCTATTTGCTGATAGGGGCTTTGATTCTGTGTGGATTGTATTTCACCATTCGCACGGGATTTGTCCAATTCACCATGATTGGTGATATGTTCCGCCAACTCGTGGACTCGTCCTCAAAGAGTGGTAAAAAGCACATATCTTCGTTCCAGGCTTTTGCCGTCTCGATGGCGACACGCGTGGGAACGGGCAATCTGGCTGGCGTGGCGACGGCCATTGCCGTGGGTGGTCCTGGTGCCATCTTCTGGATGTGGCTGATTGCGCTCTTTGGCTCGGCGACGGCCTTTGTCGAGGCAACGCTGGCACAGTTGTTCAAGCGCCCGTCGAGTGACTCCTTCATCGGCGGCCCTGCCTACTACATCAGCCGAGGTTTGCACAGCAAGTGGATGGCGGGCTTGTTTGCGGTACTTATCACACTCACCTTCGGCCTTTCCTACAATTCCATCCAGAGTAATGCCATCTGTGGGGCCTTGAACAAGGCCTTTGGCTTTGACCCGTTGGTTGTGGGCTGCATTATCACTGCGATTGCTTTGTTTATTGCCTTTGGCGGCATCCAGCGCATTGCCCATGTGAGCAGCGTCCTGGTGCCTTTCATGGCCATTGGCTATTTAATCCTTGCGCTGGTTGTAGTCATCATGAATTACAACATGATACCTCATGTGCTGCGACTGATTATCGAGAACGCATTCGGCTTTGAACAGGTGGCTGGCGGCGGCTTGGGCATGACCATTATGGTCGGTATCAAACGTGGCCTGTTCAGTAATGAGGCGGGCGAGGGTAGTGCTCCCAATGTGGCGGCTACTGCCGATGTCTCGCATCCTGTCAAGCAAGGTCTCATCCAGGCTTTGGGCGTTTTCACCGATACCCTGGTTGTGTGCAGCTGTACCGCATTTCTGGTACTCATCAGTGGACTTTACACGACCGAGGGACTCGAGGGTATCCAGCTCACGCAGGCATCTCTGGAGTCGCAGGTGGGCAGTTGGGGAACGATATTCGTGGCCATTGCCCTGTTCCTGTTTGCTTTCACCAGCATTATCGGCAACTACTATTATGGCGAGGCCAACATCCGCTTCCTGACGGACAAGAAGTGGGTGCTCACGGTCTTCCGCATCCTGTCGGGCGGCGCCTTCGTTTTCTTGGGCGCTGTGGCAAGTTTTGAGTTTGTGTGGAACCTGGGTGACCTCTTTATGGCGCTTGTAACCCTGTGCAACCTGGTGGCCTTGGCATTCCTTAGCAAATATGCCTTCAAGTTGCTGAAAAATTATCGAGACCAGAAGCGCCGCGGCATCAAGAACCCCGTTTTCCATCGCAGCGACCTTCCCGAGGTTGCCGATGACCTGGACGCCTGGGATTAGATAACTGTTCACTATTAACTGTTCACTGTTAACTCATGAAGGGATTAGTCATAAAGAATACAGGCAGTTGGGTTACCGTACGTCTCGAGGACGGAAGCGCGGTGAATTGCAAGATGCGTGGCGTGTTGCGCCTCAAGGGGATGCGATGCACCAACCCCGTCGCTGTGGGCGACCTCGTTCAGGTCGAGGACAAGGGCGGCGAGTCGCCTGTAGTGGGAGCCATCGAGCCGCGTAAGAACTATATCATCCGCCGTTCCAGCAACCTCTCCAAGGAATTCCAGATTATTGCTGCCAATCTCGATCAGGCAGTGCTTGTCGCCACGATTCTCCACCCCGAGACAAGCACCACGTTCATCGACCGTTTCCTTGCCACTGCCGAGGCCTATCAGGTGCCTGCAGTGCTGGCATTCAATAAAATCGACCTGCTGATTACCGAGGAGTCCCGTGAATACCTGGCCGAAATGAAGGCGATGTATGAACGCATCGGCTATCCGGTGGTCACCATGTCGGCCACTACTGGCGAGGGCACGGATTCGTTAAGGGCGTTGCTTGCCGGCAAGATGTCGCTACTCTCGGGCAACAGCGGCGTGGGCAAGTCGTCCATCATCAACCTGATGGTTCCTGATGCCCACGTGCGTGTGGGTGACGTGAGCCAGACGCATCACAAGGGTATGCACACGACCACCTTCAGCGAATTGCTGGACCTGCCCGGTGGCGGTGCCATCATCGACACCCCGGGTGTGAAGGCCTTTGGCACCATCGACTTTGAACGCGCCGAGGTGGCCCATTATTTCCCCGAAATTTTCAAGATTTCCAGTGACTGCCGCTTCAACAACTGTACGCACACCCATGAACCAGGCTGTGCCGTCCTCGCCGCAGTCGAGGCGGGTGAAATCTCCCCAACACGGTTCACCAGTTACTTGAGTATCCTCGACGAGGACCCCAACAACAAATACCGCAAACCCTTCTAACAGATTAGTATCACACGGATGAAAATATCCACAGATTACGCGGATTAAACAGATTATTTATTTGACAATCTGTGTTAATCCGTGTGACTTGTCCTGAAATAGGTTTACAAAATTGTAAACAAAAAACAGGACTAATTATGAAGTATGACAATCGAAAGACGGATTATGAGAAGTTGCTCATAATCAAGGAGTACTGCGAAACGGAGATTGA
>Ga0310695_10001745_pt1 | contig 49291 bp, 43 predicted proteins | sample RumenRJG_04DNA_FD_203882 | JGI IMG/M metagenome (GOLD analysis project Ga0310695, IMG submission 203882) | Bovine rumen microbial communities from Lethbridge, Alberta, Canada - RJG_04 (v2) (version 2) | ecosystem: Host-associated > Mammals > Digestive system > Stomach > Rumen | place: Canada... | reverse complement strand
AACTGAGGATCAGTAAGTGAAGAAACGAGGGATCAGAATCGCTTTAAAAGGTGGTCACGAATTTTATCACATAGGGTATAGTAAAGGAGAAAATTTCCACATTGACAGCGAGGAAGCGATCCCGTTTTTCAAGGTAATCTTTCTGGATATTGACGGCGTGCTTAATGATGACGGAGAGCGCCGAAATGCCGGGGTGATCATTGATCCGGAAATGGTGCGGAATCTCAGCCATATTGTGCGGGAGACCAATGCCGAAATTATCCTTTCCAGCTCCTGGCGGGGAGCCTGGTACAGCCATGTAAAATTCGGCCCCGTTCCCGGAGAACGGAATCTGCCGCTCCTTCTGTCCGCACTCGAAAAGGAAGGCCTGACCCTGAGCGGCATCACCCCCATGTCCTGCGAAAGCGGAGCCCGGGCCCGTCCCTGTGAAATTCGGAAGTGGCTCCTGAAATACCACAGCATCGGATCCTATGTGATTCTTGATGACGAATCGTTCTGGAGCTGGGGCTTTCTTCAGGGGAACGTGGTAACCACCCGCACCCGGTACCAGAATCATAAGGACCGGTTCGGCAGAACCGTATCCCGATACGGCCTGACCCGGGAGCATGCCGAAAAGGCCATCGCCATTCTGAGAAGACCGGGATACCGGCAGGAATTTTACAGTTACGAAGATTAGGCTTCCTGACAGGCGGAAGTCCCCGCAATTAAAGCCGTTCTCCCGCCGCCTTTCCGAAGACCTGACCGCAACAGTCCGGAACTGCTTTCGTTCCGGATTGTTGTTTTATTGCAGACCAGCCTGCGGAAGAGAACTAACGGCCGGACACGAAAAACAGAATACAGGAAACCAAAGGCAAACAAGGCATCGCACCTGCGGATAAACGATAATTGCGAAAAGCAAAACTCGGCAGCCGAAAAATAACGACCCTGAAAATGGAGAGACCCCTAGCTACATCCCGGTACTCCTCAAGATAACCCTGGCTGCTTCCTTCCGAACCTGACCAATTATGCTACCTGAGAATACGGGAGAACCAGAGGCCCCATTACAGATAACTTCGGGGTTTTGGAATATCCCCCTGAAGACATGGGGAATTATAAAGGCAAATTCCAGAAAAGCAAGAGATTTATTGATTTTGCCGCAAAAAATCCCCGAAGATGGTTAAAAAACAGCCGAAAATTACCGAATTTGCGCCTATTCCCCCGCCAGCCACATCAGCCCCTGCCAGACAAAGCCGCAGGTCAGAGTGGTCAGAATGCCGCAGAGAATCAGCCCCAGCGATGAAAACGCCCCTTCGGTAATGCCATGCCGGGCGGCTTCCGAAGTACCCACCGCATGGGAACAGGCTCCGATGGCGATCCCCATGGCTCTCCGGTCCCGAATCCGGAACAGCCTGAGAAGCGGGAAGCCCAGAACCGCCCCGGCGATGCCCGCCAGACATACCACGGAGGCGGTAATTGCCGGAAAACCGGAGAGACGTTCCGCCACGTCCATGGCGATGGGCATGGTTACAGATCTCGCTGCCACCGTGGCGGTATAGCGGTGATCCAGTCCGAAGCACTTCACCACGATAAAGGCGGTCAGGAAGCTTATCAGAATGGAAATCACGGAGCCAAGCACCACCGGAAGAGCATACTTTTTAATGATGGGCCATTTCTGATACAGCGGAAGAGCCAGGGAAACAATGGCAGTTTCCGCAAGAAAGCTCAGGGGCGTACTGCCCTTCTGATATTCCCCGTACCCGATTCCCGAGACCAGAATGACTGCAATGAGCGCCAGCATGGTCAGGAGGAGCGGATTTAAAAGTCCCAGTCGGAGCTTTTTATGGAGCCTGACTGCCAGAAGATACAGGAGAACGGTTCCCGGAGTGGCTGCCAGCATCACGGGATGCGCGGCGGCAGCTTCCAGCAGCTCACTCAGGGCTGCGGTGATATCAGTCATGGCCGGCCCCCCCTGTTTTCCGGGGCAGCGGCCGCACGCTCACGTCTTAGGGCTCTGATGTTCCGGGCCCTTCTGAAAAGATTTTTTCTTCTGGCCTTCTCCTGCGGGGTTTCGGCAAGATACTGAAAGGTTCCCCCGGTGCCCAGGATTATCAGGACAACACCCAGAACAACGGAAACCAGAATCACCGGCAGGGACTCCCGGAGCTCCGGAAGATACTCCACGATTCCGGTGGCCGCCGGGATGTAGAAAAGCGGCATTCCCGCCATCAGCACCGCCCCCGCGTCCATAACCCGCGATACCGGGAGGATTTTCATGTTCAGAAGCAGGAACAGGATAAAGAGTCCGATAATGGTTCCCGGAAACACGAAAGGGAGATACGCGGCGATGAGCTTCCCCGCAAAGAGACAGAGCAGGATTATCAGAAAGCCCTGCAGAAGAGCCAGGGCAACGGCGATCCGGGAACGCGCTCCGGATGCCGGGGAGGATACTGTTTCGGTCATAATAATTTGAAGTTTGTCACATAATAATCCCATTATAGGACGGATTGCTCCTGACTGCACGCTATTTCTTCAGGAAGGTCTCCGGAGGAACATTTTCAGTTCGGTCCGGACATTTCATAACTGCGGCATTCCGGGAAATCCAATCCCCGGAATCCGAAAAACAAAACTCCCGAAACAGCTCCGGGAGGCTCTGGCACAATGCCTCAAAAAATGCCTGCCGTTATCCTCTGGCAATAGCGGTCAGCACGTCACCGGACTTGCTGATGGCACTGATGGCACCCTGGCTGTAGGAACTTACCTTGGACATGAAGTCCTGCACAAAAATCATATCCTGCTGAATGTCAGACCCCTTGGTTTCCTGAATGCTCTGGAGACTGGCAATGGCGGCATTGATGGCGGCCTTGGTGCATTTCCCGTTCTTGTCGGGAGAAATTATGGTTCCCTTGTCCGCCCATTTGTTAATTTCGGACGCGGAGATGTCGATCTTCACCCTGGTGTCATCCTTGTCCACGTTGGCAATCTTGCCGCGAAGCGCCACAATCAGATCTGAAATATCCTTCTGATACTTCTGCCTGGCCTTGATACCTTCAATGCGGTCCTTCGCATACTCACGGTTTTCCACGGCAAGTTCGTTCTGCAGCCTGGCAAACATCAGCTCAACACTGGTAATCACCTCTGCACCATACCTGTCATTGGTCTCGGAGGTCTGATTAGCCTGAGCGGCAGAGGCATTAAAGTTATACATTTTTACTATCCTTCTTCTGGTTCATGGATATTATTCCGCCCGGTCTCAAGTATTCGGAAAAACCGGGACATACGGGGGACAACGCAGAATCCTCCAATGGTTACAGCTTTTTATATTTTTTTGCGGAAATTCCGGTTCTACGGAAATATATGAAGGTCTGTCTGAAAGGTCCGACCGGGATCCCGGGCTTCACCGGACAGAAAAACCCCCGGATAATCCAGGGGCTTCATATAATTCAGCTTTGGAAAAAGCGCTGCCGTTATCCTCTGGCAATAGCGGTCAGCACGTCACCGGACTTGCTGATGGCACTGATGGCACCCTGGCTGTAGGAGCTTACCTTGGACATGAAGTCCTGCACAAAAATCATATCCTGCTGAATGTCAGACCCCTTGGTTTCCTGAACGCTCTGCAGACTGGCAATGGCGGCATTGATGGCAGCCTTGGTGCATTTTCCGTCCTTGTCGAGGGAAATTATGGTCCCCTTGTTTGCCCACTTGTTGATTTCATCTGCGGAGATGTCTACCTTTACCTTGGTGTCATCCTTGTCCACATTGGCGATCTTGCCGCGAAGAGCCACAATAAGATCGGAAATCTTCTTCTGATCCTCCTGCTTGGCCTTGATGCCTTCAATACGGCTCTTGGCATACTCGCGGTTTTCCACAGCAAGATCATTCTGCAGCTTGGCGAACATCAGCTCAACACTGGTAATCATGTCAAAGCCACTCTTACCGCTGGTATGTTCGGTCTGAGAGGCGCCCTGAACGGCATTGGAATTAATAGCTTCCATTTTATAAATCTCCTTGATTATGCAATTACATCCACTTTGGTCTGTAATGTCCGGTATTTTCCGGTATTGCTGTGCTGATAACGCATGAACATTCCGAAGGTTACAGTGATTTTGATTTTTTTTGAAATTACTGAAATGACGCCTTCGGAAAACCCCGGGGATCCCCAAATACGAAAAACCCCCCGAAAAATCGGGGGGCTTCAGAAAAACCGGAGCCAAGAGAAGCTGTCCGTTATCCTCTGGCAATAGAGGTCAGAACATCGCCGGACTTGCTGATGGCGCTGATGGCACCCTGGCTGTAGGAGCTAACCTTGGACATGAAGTCCTGCACAAAAATCATATCCTGCTGAATGTCAGACCCCTTGGTTTCCTGAACGCTCTGCAGACTGGCAATGGCGGCATTGATGGCAGCCTTGGTACATTTTCCGTCCTTGTCGAGGGAAATTATGGTCCCCTTGTTTGCCCACTTGTTGATTTCATCTGCGGAGATGTCTACCTTTACCTTGGTGTCATCCTTATCTACATTGGCGATCTTGCCGCGAAGAGCCACAATAAGATCGGAAATCTTCTTCTGATCCTCCTGCTTGGCCTTGATGCCTTCAATACGGCTCTTGGCATACTCGCGGTTTTCCACAGCAAGGTCATTCTGCAACTTGGCAAACATCAGCTCAACACTGGTAATCATGTCAAAGCCACTCTTACCGCTGGCATTTTCGGTCTGAGAGGCGCCCTGAGTGGCATTGGAATTAATAGCTTCCATTTTTAAATCTCCTTCTGATTTTCTGCTGGCAGCATCTTCTGTACAGAAAACGTACGACACACTTCAAGGTTACAAAAAAAACAGAAGATTTCCAAAAATAAATTCCAACGAGGTTGCGATATTGCCGCCCGGATCGAAAAACCTGTCCCTCGTTATCGTTTTTCCCGGAACGATCCTGCCATTCCCGATCCATTCCCGCCCGGAACCTTCCCGATTCCGGTTATCTTCTATTTGAAATTAATGTTCTCAAAAAGATACTCCACCATCATCAGAAACTCGAAGGACGGCTTCCAGTTCACCAGAAGAGCCGTTTTCAGGTTCAGCGCAAAGGAAAGATTGGTGCGGTAATACTGACTTATCTTCTCGGGAGGCGTGCCATTAATGATCTGCTCCAGGACTCCGGCCTCAAAGCGGCCGCTTTCGTCAATTTCCACCTCCACCAGGGAAACCAGCACCCCTCTTTCCACTCTTTCGGTACTGCCGGTATTCCCGTCTCCGATAACGATAATGTCCTCGTCGATAAACGGCTTGATTGATGAAAAATAATTCTCGGTTTCAGTACCGTCAAATATCGGCATGTATACGGCATCGATTTTCTGGCTGAGAAGCTCCGCCCGGCAGCGTTCAAATTCCCGGACATTCTTCATATCGGTTCTGTCCTGGAATTCCCCGAAGCACGGGATCACCTGAAACCCCTCTTCATCCGCCACCTTTCTGATAACATCAAAGGACTGCATTCTGCGGATGGTGACATCCCGGTCCACCATGATGCCCAGCTTTTTGAAATTGAAGATGCTGAGATAGCTCCGGATCGCCATGGAGGTCCGCTTCGGATATTTCTGCACGTGAACATTGGGCTTGTCGGAGTACTCGCCGGGACCGATGATTCCCGCGGTTTCCGGACTGGAGGGATCGGCGATCATCACCGGAATTCCCAGTTCGGAATCCGCAAATTTCATCCCGGCGGCCACCCCCATTCCCAGCAGGATATCCACATCCCTGTCGTCAAGAATCCTCCGGCGCAGCCGTTCGGTTTCCTGTTCCCAAAGGTCTTGGTCATCCCAGTCAGCCGTATAGAAGCCATCGGGAATAAGCTCAATGCAGCCGCCCCGGGAATTATCGCTGAGTTTTTTCCAGACCTCCGGATTGTCAAACAGGTATTCCCCGTCTGCCATTTCCGGATCCATTATGAAATAGCCGTCCCGATACAGCTTTTTTAACATGGCGTTCATGATAATGCGGAAGTCATAATAGCTTCCCATCTGAACCACCGCGAGACGCCAGGTTTTTGAGCAGGTTTGGGGCACCGGCTTTGCGGTTTCGGAATACGGAGAAAACCCGGAATTCCCGCTGCGATCATCGATAACCACGTACTCTCCGTAGCCGGCAGCGTCGCGCTCCGGTTTCGGGGCAGCCAGAACGGTTTCCGAAAAACAGAAACCGGCCGCAAGAAGCGCCAGAGCGGAGAGGAGTCCGTGCCGAATCCCGCTCCGCCTCTTAAACCAGGTTATATTCTGCATATGAAATACTTCCGATACTGAACTGACCGCAGGCGATCCGGAACCTTCCGGGAACCGGAACATCACATCACCGCCCTGAGAAGAGCATCCAGGGATTCGTCAAAGGTGGACAGCTCCCCCAGCCCCTGCTTCAGAAAGGCGTTGACCTTATCAATATGGGCAATGGCAAAATCCGCCTCGGGATCCGCCCCCTTGTGGTATTCCCCCAGCTGAATCAGAAGCTCCATCTCGTGATACTTGGCCAGAATCTGCCGGAGTCGCTGTGCCGCATTCCGGTGCTCTTTGGATACAATACTGTTCATAACCCGGGAAACGCTGGCCAGGACATCAATGGCCGGATAATGATTCTGCGCCGCCAGCTTGCGGGAAAGAATGATGTGCCCGTCCAGAATGGATCTGGTTTCGTCGGCAATGGGCTCGGTCATGTCATCGCCCTCCACCAGCACGGTATAAAGAGCGGTAATGGAGCCCTTGTCGGAATTGCCGGCCCGTTCCATAAGCTTCGGCAGGGTTGAAAACACCGATGGCGGAAAGCCCCGGCGGGTGGGCGGTTCTCCTGCGGCCAGACCGATTTCACGCTGAGCCCGGCCGAAACGGGTAACCGAATCCATCATCAGAAGCACATTTCGGCCCTGATCCCGGAAATACTCGGCAATGGCCGTGGCGGTATAGGCAGCCTTGAGACGCTCCATGGAAGAACGGTCGGAGGTGGACACCACCAGCACCGTGCGGGCCAGCCCCTCAGGACCCAGATCCCGCTCGATGAATTCCCGCACCTCGCGGCCGCGCTCTCCGATAAGAGCCAGCACCGAAATGTCCGCACTGGTTCCCTTGATTATGGACGAAAGCAGCGTGGACTTACCGCCGCCGGCCGCCGCGAATATTCCCAGCCGCTGGCCCTGGCCGCAGGTGATAATTCCGTCCAGAACCCGGAGTCCCAGACTGATGGGTTTGGTAATAAGCTGCCGCTTCATGGGAGACGGGGGATCGGCATATACCGGATAGAATTTCTGGGGATGAAAGGCCGGACCGCTGTCAATAAGCTCCCCCACCCCGTTGATTACCCGACCGAGAAGCTCGGGCCCCACCGGAACCGACAGCACGTGGCCGGTGGGAATAACCTCGGTGTGATAGGAAATGCCTTCAATATTGCCCAGCGGAGTCAGCAGTGCGATGTTTTTGGAAAAACCCACCACTTCGGCCTTCAGGCTCCAGTCGGAACCCGGGTTCTGAAGAATGCAGAGCTCCCCCACCTTAACCTCGGGAACAGAGGCGTGAATGATGGTGCCCACCACCTGATCCACACGCCCCCTGACTTCAATTGTATTGGCTTCCGCTACCGCATTGTGGAGCATCTGCCCGATATAATCCAGAGCCATCTCTTATCCCGCGCTGTTCTGCTGCACCCGGCTCCGGATGGATTTTTTCAGGATGCCGAGCTGAAACTCCAGACCGGCATTGATAATGCCCATGGGGGTCTCCAGAATGCAGTCGCCGTGCTTCATGGAGGCGTCGGCCACAAGATCGATATATCCGGTGCGGCCGTCGGGAGACACCAGAAGCATTCCCAGATCCCCGCGCACGGCATCTTCATCCTCGGGAGCCACTCTGACGGTGACTCTCTTCATGCCCCGCACCGTATTGATGGCCTTCCGGACCACTCTGACAATCTGCTCGCTGTCCGGAAGCTCCCCGATAATCTTGGTCACCGAATCGATAACCACCTGGGCCATGTCATTTTCCAGCTCGGCCAGGGAATCCACCTGGGACATGATAAGATCCATGATCTTTTCGGTATATTCGCTTTTGCCTTCCAGCTGCCCCTTCTCAAAGCCTTCCTGATAGCGGATCCGGTAATCCTCCTCGGCCTTTTTGCGGATATCTTCTGCCAGATTCCGGGACTTTTCGATGATTTCGTTGGAATCATGAAGGATCCCCAGGTCATCCCGCCGGATGATCCGGACTCCTCCGGCAATCTTAACCTTCTCGCCGGATATACAAAAAATTCTGCTCACGGGTCTGTGTCCTTAACGCAAGAAACTCCGCCGGGAATTCCCCGGAGGTGCCGGAATAGTGCCGGAATCATAAAATACGCGTTCCGGCAGAACAAATATACCACAGCTGAAGCCGGTACCCCATCTAAAGAGAAAATCCGCTGCGGGCCAGACAATGCCGAATCAGCGATCCGACTCTGGACGTCTTCACCGGGCGAAGCGGCCTCTGAATCCGGAAAAATCCGAAAACCCGTTCCTCCGGGGCAAATGACAGCTTAGTCCGCAGGAGCGGCAGGAGTTCCGGGGAACCGTCCTCCTCCAGCACGCGATACAGGGCATAACAGCCGCTCAGAAGCACGGCGTCTTCCGTCTCGTCGCTTCTGATTACGGAAAGCCGGCCCCGGATACCAAGATCTTCGGCATAGGGGGCATAGCCGGCAAAATAGTAGACATAGTCAAAAAGGGATTCACCCAGGAGCTTCCGAAACCGGCAAAGCTCCCCGGCATTCACCAGTTCCCTGACATAGAAGCCCATGATCGAGGCTCCCAGACTGAAGGAAAGTTCCCGGAGCTCCTCCGGGGACAGGAGGAGAATCCGGTCAAAACCGCCCCGAAAAATCGCAAAATCCGCGGGCCGATAACGGAGTCTTTCGATAAAGAGCTTTCCATCCCCGGGCATCTCCGGAAAAAGCCGTCGCCACTCCGCATAGATATCGCTGTCGCTGTAACGCATGACATTAAGCCCGGTCAGATCCCTGAGAAGCCCGGGAGAACTGACCAGGTTAAGGGCTTCTTCGCGATTCATAAAAACAGCCCCCTTAAAACTGACAAAACCCGGCCGGAACCGGGACATCTACTGATATGCCGGTCAGGCACCGGCTTCCTTTTGTCCGGATTCGCCGGTTTCCGGGGCGGATTTTAACGCCTTTCTTCTTTTCAGAAAGGCTGTCAGAAGAAAGATCCCCGAAGTCAGAAGCACGGATCCCGCCGCCGTGACAATACACCAGAACGCCTTTTCTTCAGAGCTTCCGGCTGTTTTTGCCGGGGCAATGATGATATTCTCCTTGAAAGGCTCCAGAACCACCGAAACGTTTGAAATGGCAAGACCGGGCACTGCCTTGGCCGCCGTTTCCCGGATCCCGCTCACCATGTCCACCACCGGAGAATCGGCCACGTGTCGGATAAACACCGAAGCGGAAGGCGGGGTGGTAAGACCGGTACCCTGTTCATTGTGCATGAGAACCACATGCACCCGGGCATCCAGAACACCGTCAATTCTGCTGAAGGTTCCGGAAAGCTCCTGGGAGATGGCATAGGCCAGCCGGGACTGCTCCTCCAGCTGAGATGATATCATGCCGGAGCCGGAAAACACCGTTCCCAGGGACTGGAACTTCTCCCGGGGCAGGGAATGCTCCTTGATAATCTCCAGGGAGCGTACAAAATGCTCCTCTTCAACAGTTACCGCAAATCCGGTTTTACCCTGGGAAACCTTTTTGGCATCAATGCCGCGATTGAGAAGCACGAACACCATTTCATTGGCATCGGCTTCACTGAGCCCCGAGTACAGATTCTCCCGGCATCCCGAAACAAAAAGAGATACTGCCCCTGCGAGCAGCATCATCCCTGTTATTCTCCTGATTCTTACAAACTGCATGAACTACCTGGGTACTTCGTTAAGAGAGGAAGCCAACCGGTATCCGGCGGAATCCTGACTCCGGAACTTCCCCATGAGAGCAGCCACGGCATCGGAATCCTTCTGGAGAAACTTGGACAGCACCAGAAAACCCCGGGCATCATCGTCCGCCGGATCATCCCTGAGCAGTTCCTCCAGCATCTCATCGGCCGGAACGAAGTCATCCACCACCACATGGGTAAAGGCCAGCCCCGTCCTGGCAGCCCGATGATCCGGCACTGCCTGCAAAATCTTTGAAAACAGCGTCCGGGCCTCCGGAATATGCCCTTTCGAACAGCCGGCAAAACCTATGTCCACAAGCTTTTGAAGATCTTCTCTGTCTAAAAAATTCTGATCAAGCATTTTACCAAACCACTAACTTGCCTTCTGAGAAATTGATTTTGCAGTATCGGAAACGTTCTTGGTAATATTGGAGGTAAGCTCCACAATGGCGTTATACTGCCCCAGCTTGAACTGGGTCTTGAGAAGAAGAGAAGTCTGCTCCTCCTGGGTCATGGCCTTGGAAGGGTTCTGAAGCTTGTCAATCTCGTCACGAATATCCTTGGCACGATCCTCAAGATTCTGGATGCCGCTTTCCACCACGCGGCCCATGTTTCCGGTTACATCAATTCCACTCATTTTAATTGTCTCCATCCTGAACCAGAAATGCAATCCTGCGAGCCGTTTCCGCCGCTTCCAGCAGGGCCCTGCAGGAATCGAATTCTTCTGCGGTTACACCTGAATCCAGCTTCTTCTTGAGCTTCATCTCTATCTGAAACAGATCCTCATCGTACTGTTTAATCAGGTAGATATTCCCCTCGCCGACGGCTGAATAGATATCAACTTCCATAAAGCTCTCCAACAAAAACAAGCCTTACTGTCATTCTAACGTCTGACAGCAAAACAGGTTACAGATTTTTTTTTAAATTTTGACCTGAAAACACAATGACTTCCCGTTTTTCGGGAAAATGCCGGAGTTTTCCGAAAAGCCTCCCCGGGGATATCATGTCACAGCCTTCGCTACTTCAGACTCACCTTAATCTCACGGCCGTTCCTTTTCATGACAATCATGCCGCTTTCAATCCGGGTGATCACCGAGCCGTCCGGAAGCCGGGAGCCCTCAAAATACAGGCTGCCGTTCTTTGCCGTAAAGAAGCTTACAGGGCCGGAAACATTCACCGCAGCGACATCCCTGGCGGAAAACTCTCCCTGAAGGAAGCCCGGAAGCTTTTCGGACGCAGCGGATCCGGCACCGTTCCGAATGTTTCCTCCACTCCCTCTCTTTTCCGGAACTTTCGGCTCCCCGCCCGAATGAGCGATTGCTTCCGGAACCTGTTTTCCCTTTGACGCAGTCTCGCTGTTATTAAGGGACTCCAGTTCATCCGGGCCGAGATCCTGAACACTTACCAGCCGCACCGGGCCTCCGACAGCTTTGGAAATCTCGTCCCTGATAAAGGAAATTTTAGAAAGCTCTTCCATGGAAAACTGCCCCCGGTAGGCGATAAAACCCCGGCCGTACAGATATTCAATGGCAAGATCGGCATCCCGGCTCAGGGCATTCAGCCGATCCTCGAGATCGGTGCGGTAACGAAATCCGGGAACGAGGTAGCTGTAGACAAAGGGGAGATCCTTTTTGATGCTCTTCATGACCTCAGCTTCCGCATACTTGTCCCTGACGTATCCGAATAAACTGATGCTGCGCCCCTCCGCCGGCACCGGATTCACCCGGAGTCCGTAAAAGTCAAAACTGCGCCGGACACTGTTCAGAATGTCATCCACAAGCCTGACATTAAGCTCCACCTGCTTGTCAGCCGCGGGAAGATTCTTCAGAAACAGCATCCTCTGGGTCTCGTCTCTGAACGCACCGCGAACCACGTAGGAATTCATTTTTTCCTCAAGTTCCAGCACTCCGTCAGGATAGCCGTCAATATACTCCCGGAATGTCAGCGGCTTCCCGGTCTCCGCTTCGGCTCCCAGAAAATCCCGGATGAGACCGTAATTCTGGAGCGCAAAAATCCCTGCCAGAAGGAGAAGTCCGACGGAAACCGCAATAATCTGCTTCCGGCGACTCACCCCCGATTTCCGGGAAACCGTTTCGCCTTTCTCTCCGGAATCCGTGCCGGCTGCGACTTCTCCGGTAATTCCGGAATTACCGGAATCGTCAGAAGGGGCAACCGCTTGTTCACTGGCACTCTCCGCCTGCTCCCCGGAAGAACCGGAATCTTCGGGAGCAGGAGCCTCCTCCGGAGCACTCCCTGCCCCCGCAAGCTCATCCTCAGAAACGGTTCGCCATCTGAATCCCGCGGCATTCCAGTCCGAAGACCATACCAGGGACTCAAAATCCAGGCCAATCCTGACACCCTCTGGAAGCGGGGAGTTCTCCTGTGACAGTTCCCCCATGACGGTACCGTCGGAATTATAAAGATAAACCGTTCCGGAGCGGGAGCGGGCATAAACATCCCGGTCTTCGCCGATACCGATTACAAATTCAATGCTTTCCTGACGGTCAAGAGCAAACACCACCTCGGAATCAGCAGTATTGCCGATAAAGTACTCTCCCTGCTCAAGACGCAACATGGCTCCGTTGTTGGGACCGGAGACAAAACGGAATTCCACCGCCCCTGCCCTGCCGGCAGTTTCCTCCGAAATATTCTGTTCCGGCATGTCAAAATCTTCCATCACAGAGCCCCGTCAAGATTTTCGGGAACGGCTTCGGCTTTCTGTCCCGCATTCAGGGATCGGGAGGATGCGCAGCCGGAGGATTTTTCCGATCGGGCCGGAATCTTCAGCCGTTCGTCCCGATCCAGATAGTCGGTCTGTCCCGGATCCTTGCCAAACCCCGCGGCCTTGTCCGGCAGCCGGCTGAGATCATCCAGGGTGACAATTCTCGGGGTGATGAGGAGAATGCGCTCCCGTTTCTGAACCTTCTTGCCTTCGGTGCTGAAAAGGCGCCCCAAAAGAGGAATATCCTTCAGAACGGGGACTCCCTCATCGTTATCTGTCAGGCTTTCCACATAATAGCCGCCGATAAGAAGACTCTGGCCGTGCCGCACCATGGCCTGAGTATTAATCACGGTTTCCTTCACCGAAGGAATATAGGTCAAGGTGCCGACATTGGAAATATCGTTGCCGTTGCTGTCCTGGTTAGTCTTCAGGGTGATAATCATCTGAATTATCGGCTCGGATCCATCGGCAGCATCAACAATGTGCGGCGTTACCTGAAGCACAGTTCCCGCCGTTACCGAAAACAGATCCGAGGATTCGTTGCCGCTCACCGGAACATAGTTGGTGGTAGTGTTCTCCAGGGTGGCCTCGGTGTTCTCCATGGTAAGGACGGAAGGCCGGCCCAGGGTTTTCGCCCTGCCATCGGACTCCAGAGCCTTCACCTGAATCAGAAAATTGTTGTGTCCGGTACTGAACACCGTGGAAAAAACTCCCCCCCGGTACTGTCCGGAAACATTATCGTATACCCCCTTACTGCCTCCCATCTTCCAATTTCCGGTGGAAGCGCTGCCCTGCCAGTCAATTCCGAGTTCCTCGCTGGCATCGACATCAATATCAACAATGGCCGCATGGAGTTCCACCATGCGCACGGGGACATCCAGTTCGCTGATCACCTCCTGATAGAACGGCATCCGAGACTTGTAGTCATACACCAGAATGGCATTGAGCCGATCATCGGCGATAATACTGGGTCTGAAGCCCTTTTCTTCCCCGGGTGCTCCGGCATCTCCCGGGCTGTTCCCGGCATCCGCGACCGGCTTCGGAGCGGCTCCTGCCGAAAGGCCGGTACCCCGGAGGCCGGTCAGCATCTGACTCTTCCGGGAAACCCCCGGAGCAGTTCCGCTTCCGAAACCGCCCTCCAGCATGCGGGTAAGCAACGTCGCCACCCCGGGAACCACCATGTTTTTGGAAGAGGTAGAAATGCTGGTATCGTTAACCCGGGCATGTCTGAGCCGGAACACATGCATGGAAAGCTCCTGTTCCTGCCTTCGGTCAAAACTCTGAGCCAGGGAAATAATATTCTGAATATATGACTCCGGCCCCTGCATCACCAGCATGCCGTGGGAATCCACGGTGACCGGGAGCGCATCGGCCACCGCCCCGGCATCCTTCAGGAAGCCGAGCATGGATGCGGCGGAAACCGCCGACGGCTTGTACATAGACCGCACCCATTCGCTGTCATGATAAAAATTGATAATGTCACCCTGAATGTAGTACTTCACCCCGAACGCCCGGTTCAGAGTATCCATGAAAACTTCCGGAACTATACCGTCAAAACGGCCGCTGAGCTTTCCCTGAATAACCGGGGAAATTCTGGCATGCAACCCCTGAGTCCTGGCAAAATCGGAAAGCACCGCAACAAGATCCTCATCCTCGGAGTAATGGCTGTACCTGGCTGAAAATGCCACGCTTTCGGTAACGGAGGTCAGCGCCAGAATCAGCACCGCGGCTCGGGCCGCATAAAGAAATGCTTTTCTTGAGGTGTAAACAAACATACTTCTTAAAGTGCACATACAAAATCAAATCCTGCAACGAGCCCCCGGGAAACGATCCGGGACAGCTGATTGCAGGGCCGGTCAAAAAGCAGATCTTCTGCACAGGGCCGACTAAAATCGCAACTGCTTCACGCTGAAGCATATTATCATTATATTTGAAAAAGACAGCCTTGAAACCTCCCGGATTCCAAAAACAGGAACTCGCAGAGATTTATACAGAATTTTGTTTTTTTTTGTAACCGGCTTCCGGCTGATTCGTTATCAGAGTAACATTCATCATACAGCAACCTGCTGAAAAGCAGACAGAACAGTCTGACCGCTTTTCAGCAGTATCAAGTCAGAGGATACGATTATGAATTTTGAAATACATTCCGACATGTACCGCACTAACGGCACTGATGGCACCGAAGAGATTCCCGGCGGACCGGAAAAGACAGCAACCCCCCAGAAAACCCAGCCCCAGATGCCGGATCCCCGTGTTCTTACCGAAAAGGACAGTGTCACTGTCCAGCCCGGTCAGTTCAAAAGTGCTCAGGAACAGTATGCCGCACTTGATGACGTGGTATCAGCCACCGGAAAGCTTCTGGCCGAGATTTCCAAAATGGCAGCTCAGGATCGCAAGATGAACAAGGAAGCAATCCGCCAGCAGTATGAAACCATTGAACAGACCGCCCTGTCAGAAGCCAAGAAGATGCAGGAAGGCGCAGTGGCCCAGCTGGTCTGCGGTATCGTGGGCAGTGCAGTCCAGATTGCCTCGGGAGCTTTCAGCATTTACTCCGGAAGCAAGGCTCTCAGCAGTGAACTCAAGGCCAACAGCATCCAGAGCCCTGCAAACAAGGAACTGAGCAGTGCCACTCAGAACCTGCAGAACATGGAGAAGACCGGCAAACTCGGACAGCTCAACGATAACCTCAAGACATCCAAAATCAATCTCAAGACTGCCGAGGATATGAAGAATGCCGCTCAGGAACGTCTGAAAGACGTCAATGCCAAACTGAATGCGCCTGATGCCAAGGATCTGCCCAAGCCCGAGCTCGACAAGCTGAAAGCCGACAAGATTTCTCTTGAGCAGAATATCAAGAAGATGGATGCGGATATCGTCAAGTACCAGAAAGATGTTACTACCGCCACCAAGGAGATTGAGCACTTCACCTCCACTGACAAGGCTTATAATGATGCCAAGGATGCTTTGGCAGAGGCAAAGATCAACAAGGAAAGTGCCGATATTGAGGCTCATGATCTCGTTGCCGGCAACAGATCCCGCCACGCCATAACCGAAGGAATCTCGCAATCTGCCTCCGCTGCCGCAAACATCACCAGAACCACCGGCGAATATGTGGAACAGGAAAAGCGTGCCGATATCAAGAAGCTGGAAGCAAAGGAAGCCTCTCTCCGCGGAGCCATCGAAGCCCTCAAGGAAATCAACGATTCCCTGAAGGAGCTTCAGACCAAGGCCCGGGATACCATCCAGGATATCAGCCGGAGCGAGAACGACGCCACCAGGAAGATTGTTACCGTCTGACAGGTCCGGCATCTCCGTCAATTCAGAAGATCGTAGCATTAAAGGGTTACGATCTTTTTGCGATCTGCCGTCAGATAAACTTTCGCCAGGACGCATGCCGGGCATTACATTTCAGAAACGGCTTTCCGGAACTCTGAATTGCGGTTTTCAGGACTGATCGATTATTTTCCAAGGAGAGAACATGACAGCTGTAAATGCTATCCGCCACATCTATAAAACCGCTGAATGGTCATTTGATGAAAACGAATTTCTGGATGAAAGAGCCACCCGCGAACATTCCGTCCTTCTGGAAAACGATCTGGAGGTGGTCTTTCATCCGCTTTCCCGGGAGGAATTCCTGGTCTTCGCCAGCATTTTTGAACTGTCCGGCGACAATCCGGAGGATGATGACCGGAGACTGCGGCATCTTTCAAAACTGATCCTGAAGATCAATTCCGAATACAGTGTTGCCTCATCCGTAACCAACGGTCGGTTCCGTTTTGAGATGTATATCAATTCTGCCGTTCTCGACAACGATCAGATCTCCTTTTTGGTCCAGATGTTCCTGAATGACTGCGATTTTCTGATTTCCGAAAACAGGGAACTACCCCAGAATTCAGGAAATCTGTTTAACAATATCCCGGTCGCTTTTCTGATGAACTGAACCAGGGAAAATCCGGGAGCATCTTTCTCCTGCTTCCGGAATGCCCATTTGCCGGTGACCGGAAAATCTGTTCTTGTCCCGGTTTTTCGGAAACAGAGAGTCTTCCTTCCTCCCTGTTTTTATCACGTTATCCCGCGCCACTGTCCTGATTCCCGCATCTCCGATGCCTTTTTCCCGGTTCCGGGAAGAACGCCGGAACACCGGCAGACCGGCAATGTTCCCGTCATCAGAAATCCGGTACTTAAAAAGCTGACAGAGATCTCATTTTTGTAACCTTTCAAAAACATGCCCGTTATCACAGTGTAACAAAACATTCCAATCCGAACGAAGAACAACACCGAGGAGCAAACAAAAAAATGGTTACCCTGAATCTCTCCAAATTATGGAACCTGTCAGCCACGCTAATCCTTGCCGGAACATGCTGCATTTCCCTGAATCTGAACGCAAGTCATGATAAGGAGTCGGAACTCAACTGGTATCAGATAGGCTTCCAGGACGGTAATGAAGGACAGAACTCCGCAATATTCAGGGATTACGAATCAGTACTGCTGTCATCCTCTTCGGACGCGGAAAGGGACAGCTACATGAGAGGCTGGAGAAAAGGCCTGGAAAAATACTGCAATCCGAAGGGAAGAACTTCCAAAAAGGATCTCCTCTGCGAGCATTACCTCTGAAGAAGCTTTTGATTATTATCGGCCGTACATCGCTTCTCCCCGCTTCTTCCGGACAAACTTCATTCCGTAACCGGATTCGCTCATATCCTTCACGGAATTTTCCCCGTGCGGATATCGCATCAGAAATCAGATCCGAAGCGGAAAACCTTCCGTAACTCCGGAACCAGAAACCGGACAGCCTGATCCCGGGGATATCCCGGCCGCATGTACCGTCCCCCTGCCTGTAATTCCGGTGAACAGGTTCACTGTCATCATAGCCTTAACGGGCACCGAAATCACCGCCCGTTCCGGCAGGGAGCGCACATCATGCGTTCTGATTCTTCGGACCCCACTGCCAAAAGACTCATTTTCCCACAACTACCAGGTGCTCAATCAAGGCTGTTACGGAATTATAAAATGCTGCGGTTTTGATTGTTCCTTGCAGAATCTCACTGGTCTCACCCGGCCCGGGAAATCTTCTTCTTTCCAATCCAGACATAATCAATGCCGAAATTTCAGACGGCGGCCGGCATAAGCCCACCGAATTCAGCAACTGACATTCATGTTCCTGACAGATTCCCGCCGCCGTTATGAACAGGGAAACAGCAGTCAGGGTGCAAAGTATGTCTTACCGGTCTCTCCTGGGAAAATTTCACGGAGAATCGCCCGTACACTCTCACCGGGACAGACCTGATCTCCCCGGAGGAAAACGGATCTTCATACCATGCTGACCAGACATGCCGGGCACACAAAGAACCGGGTGCCAAAAAGCACCCGGCTCATCATGATAAGGCGCGGAGAACAACAGATTCCGCGGCGTAGGTTTCAGAGTTCCGGAAACCGGAGCCCTATACAGACATAAATCCGCTCACGATTTCCGAACTTCCGGTACCTGATCCGTTTTCGGGTTCCGACTCCGGAGCAAGAGCCAGATCCTTTATAACCTGCATCCAGAACTGTCCCACATTGATGAACTGCTCGACCTGAGCGTAAAAAACATCGTCATCCAGCATCTGAACCGGAAAATACCTGCCAAGGCACACATGCCCGTTGGCTTCATTCAATGCCAGGGAAGCTCCCTGAGTGGCACTGAAAAGGTAATTACCTTCCAGCATCAGCTTATAGAGCCGCTCATGATCAAATTCCGGCGGCGTGCCCAAATCACCGGTAAGAACCACGGTGTTCAGCTCATCCAGGAGGCTGAAGGTTACCTCAATGTCATCAGCCGAAAAATTACACGATCTGGTTTCGTCAAGTTCAAGATCGATACCGAACTTCAGACCGAAATTTTTGATGAGTTCTTCTCCGTTCATGCCGAGTATCCTCAATAAAGTCTGTATTGTTAAATTGCAAAAGCCGTGTCGAAAATCAGCTTCCCGTTGCGATCAATGTCTTCTGCGGTAAGCGGCCGCACCAAAGGCTTGTTCCCGTCCATAACCGTTTTAATCACCGGTTTGCTATTACCGTCAAGCACAGCCTTGCCGTCCTTCTCAACGACCTCGGTTACGGGGTGCGGGGTATTCAGCAGGTGCTCCTTGATAACCGGAGCAAAATCCTCCCAGTTTTCATATTGCTGGTATTTCGGATCCTTGAAGAGACACTCCAGTTCCGCATAGATACACTCATGAAGCGAAACCTCCCTGCCGGTCTTGGCAATACGGTCAAGCTCCGCTTCTGAAGGCTGATTTGCATCGGCGACATCATCATTGCGGGGGAAGTTATTCTTTTCGAATTCCATGAATTTCTGAATCTGATTCTCTACGCAGGCACCAGGCTTCTGTAAATGCGCAAGATAGTCGTCCATTTTACCATTAATCTTGGCATTGTAGTAATTGTCAATGGCCGTTCTGGTGAGCATCATCAAATGATTGACGATATACTGCTTCATATTATTAAAGGGTTTGAGACTTGCCGTGCTGTTAAAATCAAAACTGCAGTTCTCAAGGTGCAGAAGACCGCCGGTTTTTCTGCTTATGTACTGAGAAAGATCATACGAATTGGTAACAGGTTCGTACTGTCCGGTTTCAGTATTAAGAATCTCATATTTGTTCTTCATCTCGGGTAATCTGGGTGCCTCATTGGGATCGAGCTCGGCCATCTCGAGATTGAACTTAAACGCCTCATTTACCCTGATATATTTGTCAAAATTCTGGAAAAAATCAAAAGCCTTGCTGTAAAGATCAAACTGCTCCTTTACCACAGTCTGGGCATGGCTGAGCTTCAGCATTTCTTTACTTAGAGTTTTCGAATCCCTGATGTTGTCAAACTTCTTGAGACCCAGTTCCGCCCTGGCATTTTCGAGCTTGTCCTTATAGAGATTCACGTTGAAATCGACATTCGCACCGGAATAAACCTTTACCCGGTTCATGATTGCTGAAACCCGTCTGGCGGTCAGGGGCTTTCCGGAGGAAACGGCTCCGCCATTGGCCGAGATGCCGAAATCCTTAGCTTTAAAGGCCGGGCCGATCAGCTTCTGCAGCTTGTTCATAAATTCACCGCTGAAAGTAACCCTGCCATTCTGCTCGTTCATCCCGGAAAGACCGAAGGCATTGCCCAGGGATTTAAGCAGCGCGGTGCGGGCTTCGTTGTTGGCAGTCTTTGAAGCCCTGCTCCTGAAAATGGCTCTGATTCCGTTTCTGGTGGTAGAAAGCTCCCCGGTCTCCTTATTGACGTTTACGGCAAGATTGGGATTCTCCTGAGAAATTCTGGAAAAGGCATCCATTGCGGAATTGTTAAAAGTGACAGTCATAATGAAAACTCCTTATGTTTGAAATGCGAAAGCCGGAAAGTCTCGCAGACACCGTGCTGGCTGTTTGTGTCCCGAAAAAAATGTTCTCCGGAACACAAAGCGATAGTCCATGCTCTCTATCTGATAACGAATTACCAGCCACACGATTACCGGAATTTACAAAAAAACACCGACGTATCACATTGATTTTCATTCGCCGGGCCCGCGTCACTGTGATACCTCCCGTCAGGGACGGGGGAAACTGTCCGTACAAAACCTGGCGTACTGAGAAATACCGGCGCATAATCAAAATAAAGAGCAATTCCCTTAAGGGGAAAGCTCTTTTCTGTATCAGCGATCTATGTACTGCAGGAAATCAGGCGGTAACAATTGCCTGTTCTGCGGAATTGACGGACTCAATCACATCCTTGACACCGTTCACCAGCTCGTTCTGGGTTTCCATAACCTCCTCAAGATGCTTGGTGTCCTGATCAGAGAGCTGACGCAGCTTGGCAAGAATGGCCTCCATCTCCTTGTTGCTCACCTTAAGCTGGGTGATATTATAGGAATTTACTGCCGAACCGATCCCGGCAATGCCTGCTCCTACATTGCTCACTCCGCCGGCAATCTGAGTACCGATCCTGACAGCCTTCACCGTGGCATTAACCCCTTCGGTAGCACCCTTGGCGGCAGCTCCGATACCCATGCCCATGGTGGCAACAGTAAGAGCCAGCGATATTCCCATGGCAACCCACGGTCCGGCTTCTTCGCCAAAAATCTTGGTACACAGAGCCCCCAGGCCGATTTTGCCGTCAGTAGCGGTGGAAATCAGGTTTTCCGCTGCCAGAGCACCGCCGATAATGGCTGCGGCAATCGCCAGCGTGGAACCGCCGCTGAACACTGCCCCGGCCACGGCCGCAACAACACCGACAACGGAAGCGACAATCTTGAACACCTTGCAGAACTTGTCCCAGACACTCTGGTTTTCCAGCTTTTCGGCCTGCTCCTTAAGATTCTTGATGAGCTTGTCGTTTTCGGCCTCTCTCAGCTTGGCTCTGTTCTTGATGGCATTGACCGCCCCTTTCTTTTCGACCTCGGCGGTCTCAGTGCCCAGCATCATCATTACTGTCTCTTCATCCATGCCCATGATTGACACATTGGACATGGAGCCGGTGTTAGGCGCACGAAGTTTGGGGGACTCGTCAAGAGCCGGACCGAGATTGTCCTTCACATATGAAAGAATCTTGGAAACCAGTGTCTGATTCGTTTCAGAAACCTTTCCGGTTCCCATGTCTCCGGTAATAATGTTGCTGAAATCAGTATTGATGATTCCCTTGTTATCGACAGTGTTGGCAGTCATTTTCATAACTCCTTGAAATTTTCCATAACCTTTAACAGATTAAGTCCTTTAAGCTTGAACTTTTCGTCATTGGCATTACCCTCGCGTCCCATGGTTTCAAGGCTCTTCAAAGCAACGACCGCATCTTCCTTCTGACCTGCCTTCAGGAGACAGATAGCCGCAAAATACATCGGCTCGGGATCCTTGAGACCGGTTTGCAGACACGCCAAAGAATAAGTGTTCGCCGCCTTGACGTAATCACCCATATCCTGCTCGGTTGCCGCCAGCCCCATGGTATACTTCTGCTCTGACTGATCGTAAAGAACCAGAACCTTAAAGACCTTAAGAGCATCCTCATAATTCTTAGTTACGTAATTCTGATAGGCCAGGCTGTAAAGAGCTTCCATGCGATCCGGTGAAATATGCATCAAATCGGCAATGGTATAGCCCTTCTCAATAAATTCCGCAAAATGCTTCACAAAATCTTCGGCGGAAGCATCGGTCTCGGCAGAATCTGAAGTTTCCTTAGTATCATCAACCATAACTAATTCCTTATTTGAATGGATAACGTATGAAAAAAAAGGAAGTTACAAAAAAAACAACATTTTGCAATTTTCCCGCTGACAGACTGTTCTGTAATTCCCGTCCGGACAGAATCATGAGAATCTCCGTGAGGAAAAACAAAACAGGATTCACTTCATTTTAGACAGTTCTCATGGTCGTCAGAAAGAATTCTGCAGTCTTTTGTTCAAAAACCGTGTAACTTATCTAAAAACGACCGGAAAATTCCTGAGTTTCCCCGGCAAGAACCCCTGAAAAACGTTCCGGCTCTAAATCTTGATACGATCCAGTGGCTGTACGGATATCTCCGGAGTCAGCTCCTGATAGTCCAGCACGGGAAGCTCATAAAAATCGGCTTCAATAAGACGGCGGAGATATCTCCGGATATCAATGGAGGCAATCACCACCACTTTTCCGTGACACTTGTCCATAATCCTTCTTACCTCCTTGAGAATGGCCTTGCTGCTCATGGGATCCAGCGCCAGAAAAGCGCCGGTGGAGGTCTGTCTTATGGACTTTCTGATAATCTCCTCGGTATTGGGATCCAGCAGAATTGCCGGCAGAAAATTCTGCGCGGCGCAGTACTTGTAACTTATCTGCCGCTTGAGATGCGTGCGGATGTACTCGCAAAGCATTACCTGATCCTTCTCCTTCGGAGCCCACTGAATAATGGCCTCCAGAATGTTTTTAAGATCACGTATGGAAATCTGTTCCTGTACCAGACGCTTGAGACAGTCCGCGAATTTCTGAAGCGGCAGGAGCCGGGACGCCTCGTGCACCAGATCCGGAGCCCGCTCCTCCATCTTGTCCAGAAGATACTTGGCCTCCTGAAGTCCGATAAAGTCGCTGCAGTGCCGGACCAGCACCAGAGAAAGGTGGAGCGAAATCACCCTCGCATGGGACAGGAAGGAAACCCCCAGGGTTTTCAGCTTTGAGGCGTGCTCCTCCTGCACCCACCAGGATCTTTCATTGGGGAGAAAGGGAGTGCCTTCGGTCACCGGAATGCCCAGCATTCTGATATTGTCGGGATCATCCCGCACCAGGTAGGCCCCCTTTACCAGAGTTCCGTTGGAGATGGGAATCTCGTTAAGATTAAGAATGTACTCGTTATCCGGCAGATTGGGATTCTCCCGGAGATGCACTCCGGGAAACGGCACCCCCAGATCAAAGTAAAGCGCCCGGCGGAGACTGGCCAGCTCGTAATTCAGCTCTTCGTAATCCAGAAGGTTGATAAGATTCGGGGAAATATCCAGAATCAGAGGCACCACCGGAGAAAACTCCTCCTCGGCATCGGGATTGTATTCCGTCTTCCGGTTCTTTTCCGTGGTGGCCTTGAGAGTTTTCTTGATATCCTTCTTCGGATCGCTGACCGGCTTCCGGTTGTTTTTCATGTAATCCAGGGTGTACCCCACTCCGGCAAGAAGCAGTGCCAGAGAAAACAGCTGCGGCTTCGGAAATCCCGGAACCAGGGCAAACAGGAACACCAGAAAGGCGGCAATCATGATCGCCCGGGGCTGCCCGAACACCTGGTTACCGATCTGCTCGCCCACGTTGTTGCTTTCCTCTCCGGACCTGGTCACCAGAATACCGGCGGAAATGGCAATCAGAAGCGAGGGGATCTGGGACACCAGGCCGTCGCCGATGGTAAGGATGCCGTAAAGCTGCAGGGCGTCTCCGGCGGAAATCCCGTTCTGGGTAACACCGATTATGGTGCCGGCCACGATGTTAACAGCCGCCACCAGAAGACCGGCAATGGCATCCCCCTTCACGAACTTCATGGCGCCGTCCATGGCTCCGTACATCTGGCTTTCCTTGGCCACCCGGCCACGACGGAGCTGGGCCTCCTCCGAACTGATGGCTCCGGCTCTGAGGTCGGCATCAATGGACATCTGCTTGCCCGGCATGGCGTCAAGAGAAAACCGCGCTCCGACCTCGGACACCCGCTCCGCGCCCTTGGCAATAACCAGGAACTGCACAATGGAAATAATGATGAACACCACGGCGCCGACAATGAAGTTGCCGCCCACCGCAAAATCGCCGAAGGTGTAGATGATCTCGCCGGCGTCAGCCTGCAGCAGTATCAGGCGGGTGGTAGAAATGTTAAGCCCCACCCGAAACAGGGTGGTGAAAAGGAGCAGTGTCGGAAATGATGAAAATGCCAGCACGTTGGGAACATACATGGTCATCATCAGAATGATGAACGAAGCTCCCAGATTGATGGAAATCAGAAGATCCACCAGCGGGGTCGGCAGCGGAATTATCATGAGGACGATAACCGCCACCACCAGTCCCACAAGTATGAAATCAGCCCGTTTGGTTATCCCCGCGGACGCGGACTGCGCCAGATCAAAAAGACTCACATTAATCCCCTGCCGTCCCTGGTCAGTTCAAGAATGATGATACGGGACTCCTCACCCCGGCCTTCTTTGAGGAGAGCCCGGGCCCGCAGCAGCTTCATGGCTCTCAGAATGGCTTCATCGGCCTCAAACATCTGAAGATCGTCGGTAAGCGCGATTACCTCCCGGTAGGAATGCATCATGTCATGACAGCGCGCCAGCATTCCCCGGGCCCAGAGATCCCCCGGTTCGAAAGTCAGCATCACCCTGAGAGTCCGCATGGAACTTTCAAAAAGATTAACCCGGTAGTAAAAATCCGCCAGTGTTTTGAGGGTCTCAAAATCCCTGAGACTTAAAACTTGCTCGCTCATGCAATCTTCATCTATTCAGACTTGTTCAGTATTCATTAAGCGCCTTTCCGGCATCAGTTCAGCATCATGCTGGTATAAACCCGCAGGAGATCGGCATTGTTCAGCAACGGTTTCACATCGGCATTCAGAAAATCCTCGATGTTATTATCCCGGACGCTGCCGAGCTTCTGCATGATATTTTCAAGCTCCCGTTCGATTTTGTTGGGCTGCAGCAAATCCACGTTCTTAAGTGAGAACTCGAAGGCCTGGGCAATTTTATCATGAAAGGAATTCCCGGTATAAAGCTCGGAAAGCCCGATATCGGGATTCAGGTTATGCACCAGTTCCTGTGCTTCCGGAAGATGGGTGTCAATCTGCGGAGCCAGGGGAGAATCCAGTCCGAGACCGGCCTTGAAAATATCATTGTTCATCTGCCATGATCTCCTCATACTGACGCTTCAGAAGAATGATCGCGTTTTCAATATCCGCCGCTCTGGCATTTGCCGGAATGTCGGTCATCATCAGGGCCTGCTCTCCGGAATATCCCATGGTATAGCTTATGGTATTCACCTGCTCCCAGGAGGATCGTCCGAGAAACTTCTTCATAGTGGCATGATCGTACCCGGCCACCGGAAACCGGAGCGACAGTATCAGAGGCACCGGCACCTTCACCGTGCCGTCCTCGTTCATAAGCTCCCCGTTACGCCGGAACTCCAGACAAAAATCCAAAGCACCGTCCACCCGGAAGCAGAGCGGATGCCCGCGGTCGAATTCCGCAATATCCACTCCGATTCTCGAAGCAAACTCCTTCACTTCCTCCTGAATCACCCTTAATTACCTCCGTTTTCGAGCCAGGCGTCCTCGGCATCCACAAGACCGTCGATCAGCTGCTCCACCGCCTGAATGATACGGAGCCGGGATTCGTCCTTGTCAAACAAATCCGTGCTGAGATTGCGACAGGAGTTTAACAGATCCTGAGCCAGAAGTACCTCAACTTCCGGATTCTGCTTTGCAACATCACTGTAGAGGTCACGAATACTGGCAGGATTGATGTAGCGCTGCCGGGAAAGGTTTAAAAGTCCGGTCAGCACTCGGGAGGGGCTTACCGTGTTTTTGACGCCGTGAGCGGAATCAATGCGGCCGGTAAATCTGGACATGACCTGGGTGGCACTGTTAAGACTTCTTACCGTGCTGAGGTTCCGACCCACAAATTCCAGAACTGCCGGCTCCTGAGAGGAAAGCGGGCTGGAAATGTCTGCCCCCAGGGACTTCAGCATAAAATCAACCCCCTCATTGATGCGGTCGTCACCGAACTTTCCGGCAATGAAATCCAGCATTTTCAGAGGATCGTCGCCGTTTCCGGAGAGCTCGCTGTAAGCCTCTGACAGGTAGATCCCGTCCCCGAGATCGGATTCCCGGGATACTTCAACGGAATTCAGCGAAGCCAGAATTTCCCGGGAGCTTTCCCGGAACAGCTCCTCGGCGGCATTCTGAAGAAGCTCCTTCTGCGCCGGATCCGTCTCTTCCTGGGCGGTCTTCACCAGAAATGCGTAATTTGAGGCAGGATGCCCTCCCAGTTCCTTCAGTGAACTGAGAAGCTGCTTCGATGAGGTGACTCCCCGGCGCTTAATATCGTCATAAACTCTCTTCTTCGCTTCAAAGTCGGCATTGTGGAACTTGACCAGAAGGTCGTACATGGCCTGGGCCTTTTCCACCATCAGGGCCTCCACATGAGCCTTCTGACGCCTTTCCGCCAGCTTGGTCTTGCGGGAATTGTCGCGAACGAAGGTGAGCTCCTCGGCGGCATCCTGAACGGCCGCTACCGGATCCTTTTCAATCTCCACAGTCATACCGTCCAGGCGGCCCTCGGTACGCATCCGTTCCTGGCTCCCGCCCGTTTCGGCAGGGCCGGTGGTTACTCTCTGGGAATTATCGATTACATTGCTTCCGTCAATCATGGTATTGCCCCCGTAAAATCGTTATCTGTTTATGATTTATCAGAAATCTGTCTCCATAACGGATTTCTGCGGTCTCCGGTTACAGCGCCGGTACCGAAGTACCGTGACAAATCTCAAAAAAATCACTCCGGATGTCTGTTATCTCCGGACTGTCTCACTGGCCTTGAAGTTATAAACCGGCCGGAGCACCTCAATAATGTCAATGGTCTCGGTGGCATTACCGGTGATATCCCTGAGCGACTTGTAGGCCATGGGAGCCTCGTCCAGGGTATCCTCGTTCACGGAGGTGGAATAGACGCCGGCCATGGCCTTCCGGTACTCCTCCAGGGAAAGCTTCTTTTTGGCGGAGGTTCGGGACATGATCCTTCCGGCCCCGTGCGGCGCGGAAAAGTTCCATTCGGGATTCCCCCGGCCCGTGGCCAGGATACTGCCATCCCGCATGTTGACCGGGATCAGCACCCGCTCTCCCTCGTGGGCGGCAATGGCCCCCTTCCGGAGAATCATCTCCCCGGTATCAATATAGTTGTGAACAGTATGAAAGGCGTCCTGACTCCGGAGTCCCGCATAATCCAGAATCACCGCCGCCATAATCTCCCGGTTCCTCCGGGCAAAGCGCTGACAGATCTCCACGTCATGAAGATAGTCCCGGAACGCTGTCCCCCTCAGATAGCAGAGATCCTCCGGGATGCTCTGGTTCGTGCCAGCCTCGCGTTCGAGCTCCCGGAGAGCCCCGCTGATTTCCCGGGAACGCCCCTGTTCTCTCAATTCAGTTATCAGCCGCATCCTTTTCTGAAAATGATCTTCATTTCCCCGGCACTGCCGGATCGCCTCTCTCTGGTAGATTTCGGCCACCTGCTTTCCCAGATTCCGGCTTCCGCTGTGGATCACCAGATACTTCGTGCCGTCCCCTGAAACATCGGCCTCGATAAAGTGATTGCCCCCGCCCAGGGTACCGAGACTGAGCCGGAGCCGATCCGTGTTTTTCAGAAGAGCTGAGCACCGGAGTTCCCCGAGATCGAAAGACTCCTGCACCCGATCCCAGACCTGCATGCCTGACGGCACCCGGTGCGCGGCGGCATCAAGCTTTTCAAAATCAAGGTCCGCCTTCCCCAGATTCACGGTATACATGCCGCAGCCGATATCCACCCCCACGATGTTGGGAACTATGCGATCGGTAACGGTCATGGTGGTGCCGATGGTGCAGCCCTTCCCGGCATGAACGTCAGGCATGATGCGGATTCTGCTGCCGGCGGTCAGGTCATGGTCGCACATGCGCCTTATCTGCTCCACGGCCTCATCCTCAATCACCGAAGCATAGCATACCGCGGAATTAATCTTTCCCCTGATTATCATGTATCCTCCATGCGACGGTTCACGCCCCAGAAAGCCGGCATTCGAAAAAGTCGCAGGGCCGTCTGAAATCCCCGGGGCATCTGCTGCGCAAATCATTATGGCACACATGAAGCATTGTAAAGGCATTGCAGTTTTCACAGCAAGGAAACAGATAAAAAAACATGACTCCGCCGCACGAAACGGCACTTTCGGGATCCGAATGTCCGGATCCGGCATTTTTCAGGTTGCGGTTTTGTCATGCCGGCTGTCAGAAAACAAATGAACATCTCGGAATGAGCGGCTCCGTTAAAAGCCCCATGACAACTGTCACATAAATTCCTGCCAGAATCATGTAACATTTTATCGGCGTTGCCGTTTACATAACAAAGGAAGTCTGAAAAGCCTTCTGCATTCGAAACGGCATTTCTGAACTCTGACAATCTAGCAGGTTTTTTATGCTTACTTTCGAAAAAACAAACGAATTACTTAAGGAAATTGGCGACGGTTCTGTCGTGCTGGATCAGAACAACTACTGCGAAATCGGGCTGCAGGAAGGCGAGCTTGTTATCGCTCTCCGCTTTGTTCCCGAGGACGGAAGAATTCTGACAGCTGCCGTTATCGGAGATCTCCCGGATTCCTCTCCTCTGGCACTGACACATATTCTGGGAGAAGTCATGAAAGCAAACTTTATGTGGGACACGACTTCCGGAAATACCCTGGCCTTGGCGGATGACTCCAGGCTGGTTGTTCAGAACTGTTACACAGACGGAAGCGAAAAGCCTTTTTCCGAGTATCTGCTTTCCTTTGCGGAAAGTTGCGAATACCTCGCTGCATGGTATGCGGATCTGAAGAACGATACCATGGAGACCTTCAGAGAAGAGCAGGAACTGTACGATAACGATATCGACATCCCGGACGACGATGAAGACAGCAATGAGGACAGCGAACAGGAACATGACGACTTTCAGACAGACTTTTCCGGTCTTAGAAATCTGATGCTTCAGGCCTGACGGTTTCAGACGGCTGCGGATTTTCCGAAGTTTCATTGTATAAAACGCTTTAAAAAGCTGGGAGGCTAAAATGACTGATGTTTCCGGTGTAAACAGACACGTTCCGAACTTTTTTGACAGCATTCCGGATCTCAACGCAAATGCCGACGGCAACAAGAAGGTTATGCTCGATGCCAGCGGAGCAATTACCGAAAGCCGCGAATCGAGAGGCCACCTGTTTTTCAAGGCGCATAACAAGATGCTTACCGAAAAAACTCAGGTCAGCGTCAATGTTCTCAGAAATGCCCTTACAAATGAAATCGGCGCCAAGGGACTCGAAATATTCAACCGTTTTGTCAGCGCAAAAAATCTGTCCGGCAAAAAACGTCTCACCATGCAGAATCTTATAAACATCAAAAATGCGGTCACCAGCTACCGTAACTCCCTTGCCAACGGCGGCTCGGCCATCATCAAATCCAACAAACGTCTTGATCTGAGTCAGATTAAGTCTCTTAATCATAAGAACACCTATCTTACCGATAACGCAGGGATAGAACGGAAACTGTCTAACTTCGGAACTCTCAGCAACTGTCATAAAAATGTCACAGACGAAATTCGGGCGACCGTCGATCTTCTCAACGGCATCCCCAAGGATTTCAGCGGCAGTACCCTGAAAGACGTGCGCGCCTTTGACTCTCTGGAAAAGATTCTCACCGACACCAGGGAAAAGCTGAACCTTTGCAAGGAAAAGCTTGACGTCCTTAACAGCAAGGTATCCGACAGGAAAGGAAAGTTCTCTGATGCCACCGTTAACGACAGCACAAATCTGAAATCCATAACCGACTCCCTGAAGGCAAAAATCAATAGTATTATTGACGGTCTTGACAGACGAATCACCGACTGTCATGTGGCACAAAACAATAACGGCAACATATATAAAAATGTCAGGGATGGCTTTTCAGTCAAAATACAGGCGATTATCGAAACCGCCAAGGAAGCCGAAAAGAAAATAATTGCCGACCGCGATGCCAGCCACGATCAGAAGCATATCGCCAAATGCAACACCGCGCTTAACAAGCTTAACAACATAAAAAGCACCTACAGGGCACACCAGGCCCGGCTTGACAGCTACCACCTCCAGGACGGAGATACGGTGCCGAAGAGCTTCCTTAAGCTTTTCAAGAAGATGGGCAAGGATATGGGAGCAGAAATCAAGGAGCTGGTTAATCCCCTGCATATCGCCAATTACAGTCTGGACAAGCAATGTGTCATGACCAGGTTTGCCAGCATCATGGGGGCAAAGGACTGCTGGAAGCAGGAGATTGTCCGCGACATCTCCATGGCAACGCCCGACGGCGAAAAAGTATTCCAGTCCCGGCTGATCCCTGCAAAAAAAATGAATCCCGCCCTCTACGGTCAGGGCGTAAACGGCAACCCCAGTACCGCACTCCGGTCTCCCGACCTGACCAACTGCTTCAAATCCGAGATTTGCGACGCGAACGGGCGCAAGCTCTTCTCCGGCTACCGGCACGGCATACTTGATTCCATCAAGTTGAGCAGCAGTGACAACGCACGTCAGGCCAATGCCAATAATAAAGCAAAGCAACTCCTGACCACGATTCTCCTTGACAGGTTTTCAGATTCCCTGAGACCCGGTGCCACTTCTCAGAGAAAGCCTCTGGAAATTAACCTGACCTCAGTGAATCTGGTGAATCCCATTGCCGTTCCCAAGTTTTTTGACGAAGGAACCATGTCCCGCAAGCAGAAGGCTGCTCTTGAATCGCTTACCAAAAACACCAACGGACAGTCCGGCCCCATCAAGCTTAACATTAACGGAGAGGATGTCTGGGTCAAGGTTAATCTCCGGACTTTCATAACTCCATGCAACAAGCACTCCCACGGGATTGCCGGCAAGCTTATATGGAGCAAAGCCCAGGATCTTGGCAGAAATTCCGAAACCTTCTCTCAGCTGTTCGGACCCGAATTCATGAGACATAATTCAAGTCCCGACCGCCTGAAATCCGGGGTTCCCTTCGCGGAGCAGTTCCGGGAATTCAAAGAGAGCATCAATCCCAATTCGGATGTAGGAAAATTCCTGAACAGGAATAATATTACCGAAGCTGAAAAGAAAAAGGTTTTTGTCCTTGCTCACGAAATCAATATTCTGATGCAGAGCGATCACTACCGCGACAGCAAGATCGACGCCTTCGAGCTTCCGGCACGCATTGCGCTGCTGAACGATATGGTTGGCAATGTCTGCTGCTACAACTGCAAAAGCGGCAAGGATCGTACCGGACACATGGATATTGTAACCAAGCAGCTGGCAGTTAAAATGACTGCTTTGGAAAATCCAAACCTTACGACCAGCGAGTTTTTGACAAACAGCAGCTGCATTATTCGTCATCTGGACGGCCGTACCTACTCAACTGCCAATGATATGCAGAACTTTGATCAGCTGATAAAGAATTCCGGCAACCTGGAAATCCATCAGATGAATACCGGTCTTATGGGCTCAAAGGTTCACAAACTGACCGGCATTACGGATCACCTGGGTACTCAGGAACTCTTCAAGTTCTATGCCGGTGCCAGCAAGTATGTCAAATCCTGATAACGGCCGGGAGCAGAAACTGCGGTGACATAGCTCATGTTCGGACATGTCCCGCGTTGCAGCAGGACGAGAATTCTGATTTCTCTCCTGCTGTTTTTGATCGCCGGCATTACAGACCATAATTTGTCACAAATCTGAAGCTCTTCAGGTTTGTAGGTTCACTGGCTTTCCCTAACTTCTTTAATTTTATAGCCTCGCTATAATTCCAAGTGGTGATATACACTATTCAAACAGAAGCTGATCGATGTAGGGCTCATCCATACCTCCCCAAAAAAACAGCAGTATCTGTTTTTGCTTCCGTATCCGGATATTTTTACGGTCTCAATATTCTCTGCCTTTGTTCCTCCTCTGCTGCTGTCGCTTTTTCTTTACCAGCTGTTTTGGTTCTCCAGGCTCAAGTTTTAACCTGAAATACGAGGGAATCCATTTCAGATCTTCGGATTAAAACGATTTGTCATGATTTTTGGAAATGAATTCCTCCGGCTTTCCCCGCTGGCGTTCTATCAGCAGTTTGACATCTTTCCGTTTAGCCTGATATCGATCAGCACTCCTTATAATCCGGGCATAGCATACCGGCCCGTTGCTGTACATGGTACATTCAAGGGGCATTTCTGTTCTTTCAGCCTTCGTTTCTGCCCCTGCCATTGCAGACAGGAAAGTTCCTGTCCGAGCTTTCCATACTTCATCCGAATGCCAAAATTAGCCGGGAAATTCCCGGACATCAGGGCAGTGGTCATCAGGGAATCATTCGTGAGGGATGAACAAAAAAGGCGGAGGACGAAACCCTGACCGGAAAGGAACAGAACGGCTCGGATAACAGAAGCAGGAAATGAAGATAATGATACAAGACGCACTCCCGCAGCCCTGTTTCCGGCGGCCACCATTGCGAAGGCCGCGGCACTGCCTTTCAGGGCACAAAAAAACCACCACTCCCTAAGGAATGATGGTCTTCCTTTTAAAAACCGGACTTAACCGCGGGCAATGGAAGTCAGAACATCGCCGGACTTGCCGATGGCGGAAATGGCACCCTGACTGTAGGAGCTCACCTTGGACATGAAGTCCTGAACGAAAATCATATCCTGCTGAGTGTCGCTGCCGATTACGGACTGCTTGTCCTGCAGAGACTGAATAACATTCTTAAGGGTTCCCACCTTCAGCCACTGGCTGTTGGAAGCGTTATCAATAATCTCCTGGATATCATTGCAGCTCACATGTTTCCAGCCCACCCCCTTGTGAATGGCCAGAAGATCTCTGGTGCTGATATTGGTGTAGCCGGGATAATGCTTGGTGGTGGCATTGGTGTTGTAACTGTGCAGAGTCTTTCTGATACCACTGATATCCTTAATGCCCGAAACCAGAATCTGATCTCCCGGATTTTTGCCGGCAATGGTCTGCTTCAGGTTATCTATGGCCTTCTGCAGATCCTCCGGGAAGGGAAGCTCAATGCCGTGTTTCTCGCAGATAGCCTTGATCTCGTCAAACTTGGCAATCTTCTCGGGAGTAATCTTGTCATCATCTTTGAGATCAGTTATGGCAGAACGAATGGCCACAATGGCCTCGGACATTTCCTTGGCCTGACGCTGCTTGTCCTTGATGCCGTCAATCTTGGCCTTGGCATACTCGCGGTTCTCAATGGCAAGATCATTCTGAAGCTTCGCAAACATAAGCTCAACACTGGTAATGGCCTCGCCGCCGGCGCTGCCGGACTTGCCAGTTCCGGAAACCTCTTCGCTGTTTCCAGGAAGAACCTGATTGGAATTGTCAAAATTAACATTACCGGTCATATTCGTATTCTCCTAAGTTGTTTAACTGCTGTCTGAGCTGATAACGAACCTGCTTCAACAAGGTTACAAAAAAAAATCACTATTTTCTGATACCTCCGTCTGATCTTGCATAAATACCGCCGTCAGGCCTCTCAGAATGCTCAGCTTGCCGGCATCAGGATAGCCGGCGGAAGCTTCCCGCACTTCCCATTCCGTTTCCGGTCCTCATCATGCCAGGACTGAGCTCCGAAGTACGAAATATCCGCCTCCTCCGCTGCTCCCGGGATCAGAATTTAAGGGTCTGATCCTTTATCATGGACTGGCTGTTAGTCACGGTATGCTCCAAAGAGGCAATAAAGCTGACTCCGAAGCTGTCGGTGGCACTGTAATGCGCTTTGGAAACCTTGAATACAATGCTGTCAAGCCGGAAATCCTGCTCTCTGAGCCGATCAACCGCGGACTCGAATTTGCCTGAAGGATTGTTCATTCCGGCAAGACTCCGGTTGATTCCGAGAATAGCATCCTTCTTTGCGGTTCTGTTAATCTCAAAGCCGGAGATCCGGATTCCCCGGGACTGCATATTATGAAGCCTGGCCATTGCCTTTGAGATCTCGTCTCCGGAACAGCCCAGCTCTCTCATGGACTCTTTCAGAAACTCCAGATTCTTCTGCATCTGTTCCGCAGCCGAACCTGATGACTCGGCCGTGATCCTGGTTATTCTGTCAGCTCTCCGGATCCGGTTTTCCGTAAGATTGGTGTCATACCGGACCTCATTGTCGGTGGTGCAGGATATCCCGGCTTCGGCCTGTACCAGGTTGTTGGTGGAATCACCGAACTTAATTCCCATGTTTGTTCTGATACGGGCAGAGTGTCCCCGGGTCCCCAGAAAGTTCTTAAGCTTCTTTGCAAAATCTTTGGGATAGTCATAGAGAGGGATTCCCTTCAGAACCTCGTCAGCCAGCGCATCTGCGTCCTTTATGAGGGGATTTACCGCATTCTTCTTGCAGACATCGGCAATGCACTCGGCAATATAGCGATTCGGATCCTCCCTGTAGCGGGTTCTGTTATCCAAAGCCAGCCACTTCTTTTTTCCGGCCTTTCCGGCATAATCCGGATTGGTGTTAAATTCGCTGGTCAGATACTTTCCGATAACATAATCGCCCACGGCCTTCTCCTGATTCATCAGACTGGAAACGATAATGTCACCGAGCGTGAGATTCGCGTTGGTTTCATCGTATTTTTTCTTCTCATCGGCGGTCATTTGAGCAGGATCCTTGTTTCCCAGCAGTGTCTGCTGCAACGAGAAAGTCACTTTGGCCCCCAGTGACACGGTGCCGTACTTATGCCGGGAATGACGGTGATAATCAACGCCTCTTTCGTAGGTACTGGTATAGCTCCCCTTCATTTCCCCGCTTATCTGGGCATTTGCAGGTTCCCGCACCGAGGTTACCTCCTGATTGCGCATATCCTGATAGACTCCGAGAACATCGCCCTTGGTATGAATCCCCCCGTGAACATTTCCGGTCATTCTGACGGACTGCCCGCTGCTTTCCCTGAAAATATCCCGGGTGAGATTTCCGGTGGCGGCCCGGGCCAGAAATTCCGCGGCCTTTTTGCGGTCATCAAAGGTCAGCACGTAAACCTTTTTATATCCGCCTCCGGCATCGGCTCCGAGAGAAACCACCTCGGTCTTGGCAACCTTTACGGCTCCGTCCAGTTTTAAAGTCGCGTCAAAGGCTGCTCCCATGGTAAAAACATACTTGCCGTCGGCGGTATGGGAAACCCGGAAATCGGAATTGGCATCAAGAGCCAGCCCGGCCTCCGCCTTCAGCATGGAAGCTTTGAAATCAATATTGATTCCGAAACCTCCGGACAGCCGGTTGTCATGAGTGTGTGTCAGGGTCTGTCCCGGGGGAATGGAGTTCAGAATGCTCTCGGCATAATCGCGCCCCTTCACAAGCTGATTCCGGTTTTTGAAGTACTGCCCGAGGCGTGATACCCCGGGAATGGCACTGAAAAATCCCTTAATCATCCGCACCGGAGAAGATTTTTTGATAGCCCTGAAGGCATAGCGGATCCGGGCCGTGTGAATGCTGTTTCCGGCATTGTCGCTGTTGGAATCCAGGGACAGATACGACTGCACTGTCTTCCGGAGCGCCTCGTCATTAAAGAGCGCCCGGTTACCGTCCCGGAATCTGGTCTTAAGATATGCCACTGCTTCGTTTACCAGATCGGCGGAGGTTTTGCCGCCGGAGGTCTTCCGTCCTCTGATGATATCGAATTTCATATCGGCCAGAGACTGATAGCCATTGTCATATGCCACCTTATGAACCGCACTGCTCATCATGAGGCTCCCGAAAACATTGTTCCGGAAAATGGAGTCCAGCCGCGAAATCTGACTCATGTCCGTAGCCTTAAGCAGCGTAAGCCCCTCTTTAAGTTCTGCCGCCTTCTGAGCATGGAGCGCCACTGTATCGCTGATAATGCCGGAAAGCAGAGTGTTTCTGCCTTTGGCATATCCCGAACTGAAAAGCTCCTTCACGCTGTCGGCAAAGGTCTCCGAAACAGGCTTCTCCTCTGCGCCGCGGAACTCGGCATTCAGGTACGGCGTGAAATTCATAACCGCCTCGACAAGCTCCCTGGTTCTGGCGCCGGCAAGCTGATCCTTTACGGTGTCAAACAGCGTCCGGAGCGTTCCGGCAGTATCGGGATTAGGCCTCCTGAGAGCGGAAATCGCGTCCCTGATGGCTTTTTTGACTGCTTCATACTTCGCCTTGCCGGTTTTTTTGTCCTTCACAAAAATGTTGTGCTCCGGAGTAAACAGGTCCTCGGTAATTCTGAGAGAAGAAAGCATCTCTGCCATTCTGTCCGGAGCCGCTGAAGCGGCGCGGCGGCGGCAGAAGGCAGTAAGCGGCAAATCCCCGATTCTTTCAAAACCGTCGGGATCCGCATTAAGCTGCCCCTGTTCATTCTCAATGAAATCAAGATCGTGTCCGGTTATCCGAAGTCCGGCAAGTGTCGCCTCAGAAACCGGATTCTGATTTTCGGGATTTTTGGTGCAGTAAACCCGGAGTCTGGCATAATGCATGTAGATCTCCCGGAATTCCGCGGTGTTTTTGTCAGGCACGGCATTAAGAGCATCCCTGATGGCATCAACCCGGGCCGGATTACGGAAATCGGCAACGGTAAGACCGTGATAATTCTGGCCCTCGGGAATCAGCTCATTAATGCCCGGAGGCGGACAAATACCGGCCAGCACGGTTACCAGAGCGCTGAGCCTGGTGCTGCCTCTTGCCGCGGCCGCCTCCCGGAGGATCCCCTCGGGAGTCAGGTTATTTGCCGGAGTCGCCGGATCCATAAGCTTCCTCCAGGAGATGATTTTGCTGATTCCCGAAGAACTTACCGTATTTTGGATCCTGCGGATATTGTCGCTGTTTTCCTGCTCCATTTCCCGAACCTCGGTCTTGCAGCCTTCGGCAAATGCCCGGGCCAGCACGACAATATGATCCCGGAACCAGTTAAGGACTCCGGTTTTTTCCCTTACGGCCTTGTCATAGGAATGCCGAAGATCCGGATTTTCATTAAGGAGCCTTTCAATATCCACATTGAGAGCCTCGGACATCTTTCTGGTCAGATGCACCTCGGGAAGCTTTGCGGCAGCCTTCAGAAATGAAGCGTTGTTCATCATGGTATTGAATACCCCAATGAACATGCCGGCGCCGGTGTCCTTTACGTTGGCTACAGTGGGATCAAAACCGTGATAACGGGAAATGGATACCTGATCCTGTTGGGGAACGCCCTCGGAAACAATACCCATGCTCCTCAGGAAATCGTGAGATTTGCTGAATTCGATTTTTATATTGTCCAGGCTCTGAATCGCAACCTGTTCGGCATTTTCGACAAGATAGCGGTGAAACGCAGCTCTGAGAATAATGGATTCCTGATTCCGAAGATCGTTATGATCTCCCAGCCCTCTGACAAAGTTCCGAAGATCGTCCGAAGGATGACAGATGGCCTGATAGGCATCCCGAAAATCATCCATGGTCATCTGAATGGCGGTTTTGTTTTGATCGCCAATCACGCGGCGAATGCAGTTCAGGGCATCCTGGGTCAGATCCAGAGTAATCGGATAGTGCTCCAGTATAATACGATCCCGTGCCCGTTCCGGAGTGCTGTAGACCTGAGGGGTAACAGCCTTCAACAGAGACTGCACCAGGGAATCATCCCCCCGGAATACCGGATTGTGAAGTCCTGACGAAAGCCTTTCCAGAGCCCTCCTGAGATCAGGCCCGGAAGCTTCTCCTCCGGCAATGTCCAGACAGGCCCCGAGAATTTCCGGTTCACGCAGCATTTCCCTGAAGATGTCTTCCGAGTAATCAATGGCTGACAGGATCTTCATGCACTGATCCTGATGAGCCATAAGCCGATCCATAACACTGCCAAAAAGTTCCCTCTTCCCCTGAAGAGCCGCAGCGTCCAGAGGCTGCCCCTCTCCGTCCATCCTGAAAATATCGGTCCTGCCGAAGGAATTTCTGAGACAGAGCAGGTTCTCCCGGAAAATCCGGCCCCGGACATTGGGATTCCCGGGATCCGCATCATGCTCGAAAATGCCGGCAAAGGCCGCACGATCGGCCGGACTCAGCATGGTATCGGCCTTTACGGTAGCCTTTGCAACTGCCCTGAGATTTCTCATAATCCCGGAAAACAGTGTCCCGGCATCGGCTCCGGTGATTTCGTCCCGGCCGGCAATGTTGTTCAGCTCGTCTCCGGGAACCTGTAATCCGCGGCTTTCTTTGAGAGTATCAAGGATATCATGGGACAAATCGGTCAGAATCGACTCGTACTCGGGATATTTCCGAAGAGCTTCCTCCATGGTCATGTTGCCGGACAAAACCTCGCTTCTGACAAACTTTTCGGATACCCGGGGAGCGGCAAACAGTTTTCTGAAGATTTCCTTATCCGACGGCAAAAGCTTCCCGATGCCCATGGCGTCCGCGGGTTTTCCGATGGTTACCGGCTTTTTAAGACTCTTGCTTTCCCTGAGTCCGGCAAAAAGCCGTACCTGATTGTCTATCACCCGGGAATAAAAAGTCCTGAGCTCGGCAAGAGCGGACTTTTTGTCCGTATCATCGCCGGCAAGTTCTCCCATAAGCTCGATGCATCTGTCAAGATCCTGATGCTTCTTAACAGCCTTGTCGGCCTCCGCTCTGTCGTATCGCTCCGGACACATAATCCGATCCAGCACATCATTCAGGGGATTCAGAAGAGCTCTCCCGGCATCGTCAGGATGACCGTCAAAGAAGATTGCGGAAATCAGTTCCTTCATCTTTCCGTTCAGAAAGCTGTCCATGTACTGTGCCCGCTCGCTGCTGCTGAACAGAACCCGCTGTCCGCCGCTTTCCTTTTCCGAAAAGTCGCTGACCAGATCAATAAGCCTGCTGACCGAAAGCGGGCGGTTTTCTTCCATGAGCCGGCTGATGCGCTCGTATTTGGCAGCCACCTCGACAGGAAGGTTTGCGGCAGCATCCTCTTCCTCAATGATATCCAATCCTTCGATTAAAGGCAGATCGGGATTGGCCTGAATCACATCATGATTCGGATTTCCCTGAGGATTGTTGAAAACCGGGGGCTGATTCTCATGAATAACATTGTTTGCCACATTATTGTTGATTACACCTGTCATAACATCTTTCCTGTTCAAGCGATTTCACAAGATTAAACCTCTCCACTCCGCGCCGTACATCGGTTCTGAGCTCCCCGTAAACGGTCCGGCACTGTAAATAACGCACAAACAACGGCAAAGTTACAATTTCCTGAAAATCAGTCTCCGATGTCAAAAAATCTGCCGGAAAATCAGCAGCGCCCCGGCGCATTCCGGTTCATTTTTCGATTTGTACCGCAGATTTCACAGTAAATAATCCCCTGCCGGTGTAACATCAATAGTATGACTTGTGTTAACCGATATAGGACAGCTGTTTTTTTCACCAAAAAACGCTGCCCCTCCGGAAAACATGGCAATCAACACAGCAGCAGGAGTGCATTTCATGATAGAAACTCCCTCGCCGGGCAGCGTCCCGGCCCCGGACTCCCCTGATTTTTCCGGGACGGCCGCATCAGAAGTCAGACAGAGAGAAGTCTCTCCGGAAAGCATCATGAAATTCCGGGAAGCTCTTTCCGAAAAGCAGAACGCTGGTATGCCGGCATCAGAATCCGGTACTGCCGGCAACATTCCGGCTGAAGACGGGACATTTTATCAGGCGGCTTCGGAACAAAAGGCGGGCTCTCCCGACCCCGCAGCGCTTTCCGGAAAAGCAGGAGAAGACATGGACAAATTTTCCGACAGCAAAGTTTCCGGTTCCTGGGATGCTCCGGGAGAGCGCAGCACCTCCGGAACGCAGGAGCGGAGTTCTTTCCGGGGGCCGGATCCGGATTTTCGGAACAGCGCGCGGGATCTTCTTCAGAGCCGCCTGAATCCCGAGGGCAGTCAGAAGACGATTTCCGACAGCACTTCCGGAGAATCACCGCGGCGACAGATCTCGGAGCTTTCCGATATCTTTTCATCCGTGTTTTCGGGACGATCCGACATTGCCCCGCCAGCCGGTCTCCGGAATGAGGCTCCGGGGACGGCACCCGCTCCGGAAACAGCCCCCGCCCCATCTTCCGGAGAGGAGCTCATGAAGATCGCGGATTCCCTGGTGGAAAAAATTCTGGTTTCCGATCCCCGGAGCACTGCCGGATCCCAGGTCATGATAACCATGAATGACCGGAGCCAGCTTTCCGGTACCGAAATTGTACTTACCAGAAGCAATGACGGCACGCTGGCAGTGGTGATCAATTCCGCAAACGACAGTCAGTACCGAAAAATATCGGAAGCCCGGGAAAAACTGGAGCTGGCCCTGAAGAAGCTCGAACGCGGGTCATTCACCGTTACGGTAAATCCCCCGGATCGGGAGAATGCCTGACAGTTTCCTGAAAATGCCGTTCCGGGAATCATTACCGGAAAGTTTGACAGACGTTTTAAACGGATCCTCCGGGAATTAAAAAAACGGAACAGAATCCGGCGATTCCTGTTAGAATTTCCGGAATTCCGGCGGCCGTTACCGCATGCATCGGGATTCCCGGCCCCGAAACCGTTTTTTTTTTTGACGGAACCGCAAGGTTCCCGATATCCGTTATAAGATGTTTGAGGCTTGACAGTGATCAATATCAGCACTCAGAAGGCAGCCCTGATTAACGTTCTGGCCCCCCGGGCTGACAGCGAAATCGTTACCCTGAACCCCGGAGAGAACAGCATCGAAATCCGGGCCGCCAACACCCCTCTCGTCATCATCAACTCCGATCTTTCCGAATACGCCCTGGCTCCCCTGAGCTTTGACTACGCCATGCCGGAAATCGGCAATGCGGCAATTCTGGGCAATCTCCCTCATGAAATTCTGGGAGCTCTTCTGGAAAAGAAGCTCGGAGAAAGGCTCACAGCCCTGGGAGCCGCCGTCAACAGCAGCATTTCCGTTACCGGCTACGAGAAATGCGACGCCGCCTCCCGGTTCCGGGAGCATCTGGATTTCACCCTGAAAATTGAGGGGGAGTCCGAAGAAATCCGACAGCCGCTCCGCCTCTATTTCAAAAACGATTCCGTAATCAGACTCTTTATCGAAAAAATAGGAAGGCTTCCTGTTACGGCGCCCTCCCTTAATCCCGATACCACGGAGCTTTCCCTGGATATTCTGGCGGGAAAACAGTATCTGACCGCGGAAGAATTCGGCTCCCTCCGGCCCGGGGATACGGTTATCCTCGATTCCTGTTTTCTGAAAGAAAGAAAGGTGGCCGTACAGTCAGAAATAATGCGCTGTTATGCTATACTGAATGACGGTGACAGTACCCTGACCGTAAGCGAAGAGGAACTTGTCTGGAAAAACATGGAGAACGACAGCATGGCGGAAACGGATGCGGAAAGCATTGACAGTCTCAGACTCCGGGTTAATTTCAGCCTGGGGACGGTAACGAAAACCCTGGAGGAGATCCGGCAGCTGACTGCGGGATCCGTTATTGATCTCGGCACCGGGGATCTTGACAGCATTACCGTAAAAATTAACAATCAGGCCGTTGCCCGGGGGCAGCTGATACAGGTGGGGGATCACTATGGCGTTCAGATTACCGATATCGGCACCGGCCCCGGACAGAAGATAACGAGCGGGTCCTGATACGCCTGTTGTGACCGTCTCCGGATGTGCCGGTTCGGAGATGTTCTGAACATTCCCCCTTCCGGCAGCGGAAAACACAAATGATCGAAAACAGTTTTATCAACAGCCCCGTTAATTTAATCATGATCACCATGCTGATGGGGCTCCTGCCGTTCTTCCTGACGCTGGCCACCTCCTACATCAAGGTGGTGGTGGTGACCTATCTCATCAGAAACGCCCTGGGCGTTCAGCAGGTGCCTCCCGGAATGGTGCTTTCCGGACTGGCCATGATCCTGTCGGTTTTCATCATGGCACCGGTGGGGCATCAGACCTACACCCTGCTGGAGCAGCAGAACGTAAGCGCCCAGTTCTCGCCGAAGGAGTTCGTGACCGTGGTCTCCAGCTGCTCCGGCCCGCTGAAGCGTTTTCTGATGAACAACACGGACAGGAGGATTTACAATTCCTTTGTTTCCGTGGCCGGCAGAATCTGGCCCGAAGAGGTAAAGCAGGGGGTGGAGAAGGACAGTTTCGTTTTTGTAATCCCGGCTTTCGTGATCTCCGAGCTTACCAAGGCCTTTCAGATAGGTTTTCTGCTCTATCTCCCGTTTATTGCCATTGACCTGATTATCTCGAACATTCTCCTGGCCATGGGCATGATGATGGTCTCGCCCATGACCATTTCCCTGCCCTTCAAGCTGATGCTGTTCGTGGCGCTGGACGGCTGGCTGAAGGTGAGTCAGGGACTCCTGCTCAGCTATGTCTACACCTGATGCGGATTTTTCCGGGCTCCACTGAATAACTTACAGGAAATGCAAAAATGGAAATAACCATAACCGAAAAAGGCAACCATGCACTGATGACTGTTTCCGGACGCATCGATGCCATAACCGCTCCGGCTCTTGACGCCCGATTCGCCGAATATCACGAGAGCGTCAGAACCAGGCCTGAAAAGATGCCGGTAGTGCTCGATCTTTCTCAGGCAGAGTACATTTCCAGTGCCGGACTGAGATCCGTTCTCAAGATGGCAAAGACCTGCAATGCCGAAAAGAACCGCTTTCTGATCTGCGGTATCAGACCCCCGGTATACGAGGTATTCCGGATTTCCGGTTTTGTCAGCATTCTCACCATCGCAAACACGAGAGAGGACGCCCTCGCCATGCTGTGAACCGTCAGCAGGGCCCTTCCGGGTTTTCATTATTGTTTTTTATCAGGGCATACTCCCATGATCACCATACAAATACCGGCCTCCATGGAACAGATTCTGGTTCTCAGGAAAAATATCAGCGAGGCGCTTCCCGAAAAATACCGGGAACTTACCTTCAGGGCGGAACTTATTACCGAGGAGCTTCTGACAAACATCTGCAAGTACGCCAAAAATGACGGGGAACTGGAGATTTCCTTCGCCTGCGGCATGTCCTTTATTGATCGCCATCCGGCATTTCTCATCGAACTGGCCGATACCGGAAACGAACATAATCCCTTTACTCACCTCAGACAGGATGGTATCGCGGGCAGTCTTGAGGAAAGATCTGTCGGAGGGGTCGGGCTGCATCTGGTGGAGGAAATGGCATCGCATTTTGTTTATTCGTGGGTGGACTCAAAAAACAAGATCCAGATTTTTCTGAATGCGGAATAACGGCCGGCACAGTGCGTCCGGATCATCACTCCGGACACTCCCGAACACTCTTCTCCCGGACGGCCGCGGAAACAAACATGAAGCTACGTACCAAATTTATCATTCTTGCGATCCTGGTGGCGCTGCTGACCGCCATGTCGCTTTTGGTCTACATCGGCTATGTATCCCGGACCACCATCATGAGCCGGGAGGAAAACTATATCCGCGTTTCCAGCAATATCGCCTTCAGTGCCATTCTGGGGCAGTATGACAATGCCATCACCCGGCAGATACTGGATGTCTACCATATCAAGAGCAACCTTCGGGAATCCGCCACGATATTCACCTACTTCCAGGGCAAATACCTGAGCCCCGGGATCCCTGATGAGGAAATAGCGGATTTCCTGAAAAAAAACCAGGAAGCCTTCAAAGCGGAAAACATCTTTCTGATTACCTATCATCAGGGAAAATTCTGGGGTTCCCGGGATGCTCTGGCGCTTCTTGATGCCGATACCGTCAACAAGGACATTCTCAGAGATCTGATTATGGGAGATAATCCGCGCAGCGGAACCTACGACATCGCCAAGCTGAATTCAAAAACCTATCTGGCCTATATCTTCACTCCCGACAACAACCGGGAATTCAATTTCGCCATCATCAAAAATATCGACCATCTGTTTGCCACTCATGGCAACGTTGAAAACGAAATACTCATATTTTCCCGGGAACTGTTCCGGCACGTCTCGTCCGACGAAGTAACCTCGTTCTATCTCATAAATGAAAATTCCGATATTCTGGAAACCAATGCCGATCCGACTCTCGTCGGAACCAGAATGGAACCTCTTATCGGGGATGTCAGGAACCGCCTTTTCAGAGACAGTGCCCCCGTAACCGAAATCCGCTGCTTTTCCGAAAAAGGCGCCTTCTCCTGCTACGGCTATATCAAGCCCCTGAAAATGTACCTGGTCTCCCGCCAGGAAATCTCCGGAATTCTGGCTACCGGGAACCGGATCGTGTACGGCATGACCCTGATAACCCTGACCGTACTGTTCATTATCATCCTGTTTTCCGTCGGTTATATCAGAAGACTCACGGAATCCCTGAACAGCATCGCCAAAACCGCATACAGCATCGCCCGGGCGGATCTCTCAAATCCGGACATTCTGAAAAATCTCAATATTGTCAGGTATCCCTCCAATGACGAGGTCGGCAATCTCAGCCTGGCCATCTCGAACATGAGCAATTCCCTGATCACCAACATCAACGCCCTCCTGGACAGCACCGCCCGGGAAAACCGCATTAAGGGCGAACTGGGAGTGGCCTATGACATTCAGATGGGCATGCTGCCGGGCAGGGAACGCATCCCCAGGAGCGATCTCTACGAGATCTCCGCCTTCATCCATCCGGCCAAGGAGGTGGGAGGCGATTTCTATGACGTGTTCCGGCTCGGGGAAAACCGGCTGGTGATCACTGTCGGGGATGTTTCCGACAAGGGGGTGCCCGCCGCCATGTTCATGAGCATCTGCGTAACCCTGCTGCGACAGCTTTATAAAAGCGGAGACAGCATTGAAACGGTGTTCCGGAATCTCAACGGCTGTCTCTGCGAAAGAAACCCCAATCTGATGTTTGTAACGCTGTTTTCCATGGTTGCGGATATCCGTACCGGTGATTTTTCCTTCTGCAATGCCGGGCACTGTCCGCCCCTTATTGTCCGGAAAAGCGGGCTCTCCGTACTGGATCGGCTTTCCGGGCCGGCCCTGGGAGTTATGGATGACGCCGCATACCAGCCCGGATCCGGACACCTGGACCCCGGCGACTATCTTTTTGTCTACACCGACGGCATCAGCGAAGCTGAAAACGCGGAAAGAAAATTCTACGGCGAGGAACGCATCCGGAAGCTTCTGGAACAGCGCCGGTACAGCAGCGCCAAGTCCCAGGTATACACCGTGCTGGATGCCATAGTGGAATTCCGGGGCTCCGCCGATCAGTCCGACGACATAACCATGCTGAGCTTCCGCCGCACCGAAGACGGTGCCGTTCCGGATGAGTCTGAAACAAAAACGGGAGACCTTTCATGAACCCCGCCATCGTTGATCTGGTTACCCAGTGCTTTTATCTTATTATGATGCTGTCCCTGCCGCCTATTCTGGTAGCCTCGGTGGTGGGCGTATCCCTGGCGCTGTTTCAGGCGATAACCCAGCTTCAGGAGCAGACCCTGACCTTCGGCGTCAAGCTGATAGCCGTGGGGGTTACCCTGTTTCTGACCGCGGAATGGTTCTCCTCCGAGATTTCCCACTACGGACAGATCATTTTCAGCTATTTTTATACCCTGTAGGACCTTAAGTCCATGGAATACATTCAGGCGTTTCTGAGCGACAATTTCTGGTGGCTGCACATCTCGGCAGCCCTGCTGGGCCTGATCCGCATTGTAACGTTTATCGGGGTCTGTCCGCTGTTCGGCCCCTCCGTGTCAATGGCCGTAAAAGGCTCTATCGCCCTCGCCCTGTACATCCCGCTGCACCCCCTGATGCTGGAGCAGGCGGCGGCCATTCACCTGGTAACTATCGGCGATTTCATTTCCCTTTTGCTGATCGTGGTAAAGGAGGTTATGATCGGAATTCTCATGGGCTGGCTGACCTCCCTGGTATTCTATGCGGTGCTGTCCGCCGGCACGATTGTGGATAACCAGCGCGGTGCCTCCATGGCGCAGACCTCGGACATGCTGAGCGGCGCGGAAACCTCCCCGCTGGGTTCCATTCTGTTCATGTCCCTGATTACCCTGTTTTTTGTATCCGGGAGTTTCATGCATTTTATGGAGCTTTTCTACAGCTCCTATGTCAGCTGGCCGGTGCGGGATATCATTCCGGATTTCTCGGACCGCCGGCTGGCGCTGTTTTCCATAAGCAATCTGACCTGGATGATGAAGGAGACCGTGCTGGTGGCTTCCCCCTTTATCCTGATCTCCCTTACCTGCGATATTTCCCTGGGGCTTATCAACAGATTCGCCCAGCAGCTCAACGTGTTTATTCTTTCCATGCCGATAAAAAGCGGAGTCTGCTCCTTCCTGATTATCTTTTACTATCCGGAATTTCTGGAGAACGGTGAAATGTCCTTCGGAGTCATGCTGGAGTCCCTGAGAAACCTCCTGACCCTGTTCGGAAAATAACCGCGGCACGACGGCTTTCCAAAAACCCCTGTTACCGGAGGGGGCGGTCTCCGGGGTGCCGGAGCAGCACCGCCAGAAAAACCGCTCCGGCCAGGGAAAGCACCGCGCACAGCCCCTGTCCCCGGGTAATGCCGGAAAACAGATAGCCGGTAACCCGATCCGGTTCCCGGAAAAACTCCGCCAGGAATCTTAAAATGCCGTACCAGATCCCGAAAAGAGCCGCAAGGCATCCTGCCCGGCCGGACAGCCTGAAAAAACGGCTTCCGGAAAGTATCAGCAAAAGAAGCACCGGCCCCTCCAGCACCGCCTCGTAAAGCTGCACGGGGTGCCGGGGGAGACCGTCTCCCGCAGCCTCAAAGATCACTCCCCAGGGCAGATCCGTCGGGGTTCCCCAGAGCTCGCCGTTCAGAAAATTCGCAATTCTCCCCAAAGGCAGAATAAAACAGGAAAGAACCGCCAGGCGATCCGCATTAACCGTGAATCCCCGGGGATCCGCAAGATACACCGCAAGAAGAAGCCCTGCGGCTCCGCCATGAAAGGACATGCCGCCCCGGTAAAGAAGCGGAATTTCGGAAAGAGCACCGAGATAATACCCGGGCTCGTAAAAAATGACATACCCCAGCCGCCCGCCGATGACAGCCCCCAGGGCCGCGGCGACCGCAATATAAAGAGTATAAAGAAAGGTATTTTCGCAGCAGGGAAAACGGCGGGTGCCGGCAAAGGCGGCTGTCAGAAAACCCAGAAGGTAAACAAAACCGTACATGGCGGCATACCGGAAATTTCAGGCACTCCCCACTTTCCCGCAAAAAGTTCCGGAACTGAACCGTGCCGAAACCTTCGGGAAATCAGATGGCCATGCCCCTTCTCCTTCTGAATGAAGAGGCTGCCCTGGGCTGGTTGCTGTACATCTCGTCCTGAAGCACTGCCATGCGCTGGTTATTCTCGTATTCGTGCTCCTTTTCATACTGCTGAAGACGCTCGCGGGCCTTTTCTTCAACTTCTTCGCTGGGCTTAAAACCGGATTTTTCAATTGCTTCGCTTACCGCGGCAATTTTTTTTCCGGATTCCTCAAGCTCCCGCTCCGCCTTTTCAACAAACTGTTCAATTTCCTCATTGGTCAGCATTTGATACTCTCCTTTGGTTAAATTCAGGCATTCCGGCACTTCCGGCGGCCTGTCGGGGATGATCCCGATTTTCCCGGCAATAAAACGGGCAAATCTCTGACTCTGAAAAATACTACCCGAAACAATGAAGGAGAGCAAGGAACCCCGGACAATTTAGTGAAAGGGATTTAAAAAAAACGTATTCCGTCCCGTTCCCCGCTCCTTCTCCCGAAAAACATCATTTCTTCTGAAGTTCCCGGCAGCTGTCCTGATCCCCGAGACTGCAGGCCTCGGAATAGAGTTCCCGGGCCCGGTCCGGATCCTTGGGCATACCGTAGCCGAGTTCGTGCATCACCCCCAGATTCTTACAGCCCTCGCCGTTCTTAAGACTGCAGGCCTTCTCGAAATACTTTCTGGCGCCGGCATAGTCCCTGTTTCCGACAAGTCCCTTCACCAGATTGTATCCGGCATTGACGCACCCCGTGGCGTCATCCATGCCGCAGGCCTGATTATACAGGTCATGCCCCTTTACCAGGTCCTTTGCGTGGCCCCTGCCGAGGGAATAGCTGATTCCCAGGAACCGGCAGCCCATGCCGTCCCTGAGAGTGCACCCCTTCTCGAAATTCCGGGCGGCCGCAGCATAGTCCTGCTTCACGCCTTCGCCTTTGTAATACAGGGAACCCAGAACCGTGCAGCCCCGGGGACTCTCCAGCCCGCAGGCCCGGGAATACAGATCCGCAGCCTTCCCGGGATCCGGTTTCAGCCCCGGAACTCCATGGCGGGTATTACCGCCCCGGAGACAGCTTTCGGGATCCCGGAGATCACAGCCCTTTTCATAATACCCGGCCGCCTTCGCGGGATCCCGGGGCAGGCCGTTACCGTCAGCCAGGATATTTCCCATATTGCGGCAGCCTCCGAAATCACCGAGACTGCAGGCCCTGTCAAAATACCTGACGGCGGTACTCATATTCACCGGGACGCCGTAACCGTTTTTGTAAAATCTTCCGGCATGCCGGCAGCCCTGTTTGTCATTCATGCCGCAGGCCTTTTCGAAATATGCGAGAGCCCGGGCATAATCCCGCCCGACCCCGGTGCCGTCCTCACAGGCATTTCCGATATTGACGCACCCGATACCGAAACCGAAATCGCAGGCCTTCTGATAATAGGATGCGGCCACACTCATGTCCCGGGCTCCGCCAAGACCGTTTTCGCTGACAATTCCCATACCGTTGCAGCCGGCACCGTCCTTAAGACTGCAGGCCTTTTCAAATGCGGCCCGGGCTTTGCCGAAATCCCGGGGCACCCCGTTTCCTCTGAGGTACTGTTCTCCGATACGGAAACAGGCACTGCCGTTTCCGGCATCGCAGGCCCCGCTGTCATCAGGGGCCGGGGCGGCAAGGGACGGCGTCAGAAATATTGCCAGAAGCACCATACTCACGGCAGAAAGAAAATCAGTCTTGTTCATAACCACTCCGGAATTCGGAAGTTTTCGGGGATTCGGGGAAATTACGGCTCCGGAAAGCACACTCCATAAAGCGGAAAATCCCGGGAGAGCATCCCTGAGAGAAGCCTGTTTCCATTGTAAATCCTGACGGGAATACGGGGGAGAATTCCGGAGCTGATTCACCGGGAAGGTCACAAACTTCGGTATGGCCCGAGTCCGCTTACAGGACGGGCCTCCTCCTTTGCAAAGACTTACAGGTGGCTGGAGGAATACAATCCGAATACCTGAAGACACAAAAGCAGCACAAAAGGACGGTTTGTGCCGGAAAACAATTCTTCCGGGATGTTAAGCCTTCCGGAAATTCACTGATCATGCCATGGCATTACAAAGATCGTATTAGGTCTAAAGTCAGCACTTAGGCCTTCTTAAAATTCCAGGGCATTGCCTGTTCAAGAATAGCATTTCTTCTTTCATCAGACAGTGATTCATGAGTGCGGTGCAAAAAGTCAGTTCCTGACAGACAAATCAGAATCATTAATGGTACTTTACAAACATTAATTAATCAGTATTAATTAACAAATTATG
>Ga0310695_10001743_pt1 | contig 49301 bp, 38 predicted proteins | sample RumenRJG_04DNA_FD_203882 | JGI IMG/M metagenome (GOLD analysis project Ga0310695, IMG submission 203882) | Bovine rumen microbial communities from Lethbridge, Alberta, Canada - RJG_04 (v2) (version 2) | ecosystem: Host-associated > Mammals > Digestive system > Stomach > Rumen | place: Canada... | reverse complement strand
CACAGTCACTGTGACTATATGTCTCCTGATGAATTTGAAAAGTTGTATGAGAGGGTAAGCGAGCTGTCAGCAGCCTAGCTGGCAGAACTCCTCATTTTAATTTGTACTAAATCTTGACATAGGACCATTGTTCTTTTTCCCCTTCCGAAAACCACATTTGTTTTAAACTCGAATTATCAACTCCTTCAAAATGAACATTCGCTGCACAATAGTAGCTTTCTAACGTATTTGATTCATCTTTTGGGTTTGGTGAAAGCATTTTACCTAGAATAATATTATAAATATGCCCTGCTCTTGTGACACAACAATGATTTGGTATTTCTCCTATCCATTCCACCCCACTATCCTTCATCTCCACATCAGGATTCAATCCTTTTGTGACAGCCTCTGTAATCACCGATAATCTGTATTCCTTCAACTTCTCGATAATCTCCTGCTGTTTTTCGATAATAGCGTCTATCTTTGTGCATTTTTCATCCAAATAATCTGCAATTCTTTTCTGTTCATCTATAGTTGGCGATGGAATATAAATATTTTTCATGTCTGACCATTTCGTTGACCATAAATCATTTACTATACCATGCCCCCATCTATAAAACTCATCTGCGAAATTATCCGACTTAAATACAAAGCTATAATATTTATTGTTCATATTTCCGCGTGGTTTCAGTACTGTATTTATTAAAGAACAAGAGCCTTCATATTCTGAGATACCACAAGAACCTCTTCTATCTGATCTACTATTGATTACAAAATCATTTTTTCGAATCAACTTGCGATTATCACCATTATCAGTTTTCGCAGCTGTTTCTAATTGTGGAACTATCCCTTGTTTTGTTACCGATAGCGGTTCATATTCCAAATCACTAACCTTTGTATTTCGTTCCTCATATATCGCTCCAATTTTATTCAATTCCCAGGCTCTAGGTATCTCCCCAATCCATTCGATACCACTATCTTTCATTTCTCTCATTTAGAGTATTCTTCCTTTTCTTTTATTTACGTTCATCTTTTAAATGTTCTTCCAACTCCATGAATCGATCAAAATCACTTTGGAATAATCGATCCTGAATCACTCTATATTTTTCGAATTCCGTTTCCGCATGAATCTTAGCTTGTTCTGCACTGATTTTTCCCTTATCCTTAAGAACCTCATGATCCATCAAGGTAAGAAAACCATCCAACCTAATTTCCCAATCTGCCATAGTCATAGGAATGTTTCGCATTGCCATACTTTCTGCCAAATCCAGATAGGCCGTAACCATTCTACTAAGGATAGCTAATTCTTCTTCCGTCAAATAATTCTTTGCCACAGTAACATCATACTTATGAATCTTGCTATTCGGAGACCCTGCCCATGTTGTGAGTCCCATATGCTCTTTTTCAGCATCCGCCCTGTTATAAATCACTTCTGCTGCAGTCTGACCATGAACAGCATAGTGAAGCTTGTTTTGTACAGCCGCAAAGAATCGCTTTGTTTCCTTTGCTGTCGAATCATAATCAACTGAAGTCGCGTAAATATCCGTTATCTTCTGATAGAATTTTCGTTCCGACAAACGTATTTCTCGAATACGTTCCAATAACTGCTCAAAATACTCCTTCGTTAAAATACTACCGCCTTTTTTGAGCCTTTCATCGTCCATGGCATAGCCTTTAATCGTGTATTCTTCGATTATAGTATTTGCCCATTTACGAAATTGAACTGCTTTTTCCGAGTCTACTTTATGCCCAACTGCAATGATAGCCTTAAGATTATAATGTAACGTATCGTAATCTTTTCCGTCATTGGCAGTTGTTCGAAATTTTCGAACAACTGAATTCTCTTCTATTTCTCCATCTTCGTACAGTTTATGCAAATGATAATTGATTGTGCTTTTCCCAACATCGTAAAGAACACCCATCATTTTTTGACTTAACCAAACATTCTCATCTGCATAAATTGCTTCTATCCCACCTTCACCGGTAGCCGTAATAAACGTCAGATACTCTGCTGCAGAAGATCTGATAGTAATCTCTTTTTTCTTAGACATTAGCGAAATACCTCCTCTAGACTACCGGACAATTCTTTTTCAAGTTCCATAATTTCCGCCTTAATCTCCTCTGACGGTCTCGGTGCTTCATACTTATAAAAGTATCTTGTAAATGGAATCTCATATCCCACCTTGGACTTCTTTTCATCAATCCATGCATCAGGCGCAAAAGGAAGTACCTCACGTTCAAAGTAGGCTTTAATGTCTTCTTTTAATGGCACGTTTTCTGTATCACGAAGAGAGGTATCAGCCACAGGCTTACCTTTCTTTAATACCACATTGCCATCCTCGTCTTTTTTAGGTCTTTCCACTGTGATTTTTGTATATCCAAAGTCAGCATTCTCATAAATCTGACTGATGTCACTTTCCTTGAAATCACCGTAAATCTGCGTAATCTCATCAATGTATTTTTCTGGAATATCATTTCGTTTATTTCCAAGAGCCTTACGGCGCTTTTCATAAAGTTCATTTGCATTAATAAGCTGAACTTTTCCTTCTCTAACAGTTCCAGCCTTCTTATTAGAAAGCACCCAGATATAAGTTGCAATTCCGGTATTGTAAAAAATATCATTCGGAAGTGCCACGATTGCCTCTAGCAAATCATTTTCTAAAATATATTTTCTAATATTAGATGGTCCTGAGCCTGCATCTCCTGTAAACAATGGTGAACCATTATGAATGATTGCAATACGGCTTCCCCCCTGACTAATATCCTTCATCTTGGAAATGGCAGTCATAAGGAAAAGCATCTGACCATCGCTTGCTGCAGGAAGACCAGCTCCAAAGCGACCTCCAAATCCCTTCTTTGCTTCTTCTTGTACTTTTGCTTTCTCATTTTTCCATTCACGTCCAAACGGAGGATTTGAAAGGATATAATCAAAAGTATTCCCCACGAACTGATCATCAGAAAGTGTATTACCATCTTTGATATAATCCGCATTATTTCCCTTAATCAACATATCTGCTTTACAGATAGCGAAAGTCTGATCATTAATCTCCTGACCAAAGGATACAAGTTCTGTAGAAGCATTTAAACTATGTAGATACTCTTCTGCTACAGACAACATTCCACCCGTACCGCAAGCTGGATCATAAATTGTTTTTGCCACATTATTACCGGAAAGGATATCGTTATCATCATAGAAAAGGATATTAACCATAAGCTGGATAACTTCTCTTGGTGTATAATGCTGTCCGGCATCCTCATTATGTGCCTCAGAGAATCTGCGAATAATTTCTTCAAAAATGTATCCCATCTCAAGATTAGATATTTCATCTGGATGAAGATTTGCTTTTTCTGTAGTAAACTCCTTCAGAACAATATAAAGAATGTTCTTATTTGCCATTCTTGTTATATGACCGTCAAACTCAAACTTCTGAATAATGTCCTGTACATTATCAGAAAAACCATTCAAGTAATCTCTAAAGTTCTCTTCGATATGGTCAGGATCATCCATAAGTTTTTCAAATGTATATTTACTTGTATTATAAAAATCAAAACCCGAAGCCTTGCGAAGAAGCACATCCTTCATCGGAAGATTCTTAACCTCTTCATATTTCTTTAATACTGCATCCTTTGTATCAAACAAGATACAATCAAATCTTCGTATAACAGTTAACGGTAAAATTACATCGCCATACTCATGAGGTTTATATGGTCCTGTAAGTTTATCTGCAATTGCCCAAATCAGGTCCGCTTTTTGATCAATCTTTGCACTTCTTGTTGCCATTAATATTTGCCTCCAATTTATTCTAAAATAGCCATTTTTATGGCTTTTATCATTTTACTATTTATCTCGTCCCATTTTACAGACTTTTCTCGGATCTTCCGGTTTTTTTGCATTTTTAGGAACAAGTCTTTTCTCTTTTAACTTTTTTCCATAATACAAGAATTACTCTCTTAACATTATCATTTTATTTATTCTTCTAAATAGATTTTACTATTCTCTAACCTTCTTCTTCATCCAAATATGTGGACATCCTTCATCATCTTCGACTTCTCCATAGGCACTGAATCCATTTGACTCGTAGAATTTTCTTGCTGCACATTGAGAATGAAGTTTTATTGTTGTTCCACCTTTTTCAGCCACATATTTAGATGCTTCGGCAAGCATTTTAGAACCTAAATGCTCCTTGCGATATTCTTTTAATACTGCAAGCCTTCCCAGTATGAATTCATTTTCTTCCTTATGCTCATTAGAGCGAGATTTATCTTTTTCTTTTTTCACATCGTCTTCTTGAAAAATTCTACAAGTTGCGACAGGCACATCGCCTTTCATCATCACAAGATGAACTGCCGAATCATCCACTCTATCGAATTCATTTACGAATCCTTGCTCTTCTTGAAATACTTTTTTTCTAATATAAACTGCATCTTCATGCAAACCTGTATAAATATTAATTTCCATTTACGTTCCTTTTCTATTTATTGTTACTTTATTTTCTATTAGACATATTATTTCTTCTTTCAGCAGACCAATAACAAAACCTCCGTTCCTATTGTTGTTCTTCGCAGGTCATGTCAAAGGACAGATTGCTTTCACTGCTTTTGAAATTCTCAGGATGGTTTGTTGTAAAAAGTTTCTTCATATGTCTTCTACGATAAAACATGCTCAACATCTTTTTTTCAACAAAATGTGCCTTCCCAAGATTTCTCCATCTCTATACACATTCTGCCTCTCTAATAGTTTCAATAATACGATACACATCTGTACTTGGCATAAATTCTACCGTATGCGGAATCTTTCCACATTGCATATTATATTTTTCTAACTTCTTTGCATTCAGAATAGCCTCATCCAGATTTTTTTGAAGTAACTCATACATATCTTCCTTATTCTTATCATATTCTGGTAATTTAATTTTTAATTCATTGATTACATCTTCGTTTTTACTAAACACCTTAGTAGAATATCCATAATGGCAAAGAAACCATATTTCAAAACAAGGCCCAGAAACAATCATAGACAAATTGTTCTTTACAGCCTTTTTTTCAGCTAATGCCAATTGATTATTCTTATTAGCATCAAAATCCGAGTCCAGAACACAATATGCCACATCTCCAGCCTTAGAATCAAATCCTCTTTCTTTACACTCAGACAATAATTCTGACACCATATTAACAGGATCTGTTGCTCCACCTTTTGAAAATATAATCTGAACCTTGTCGCTATTGAACTTTTTAAAATATAGCTTCTCAGTTTTATTTTTTCCTTCAGTAGCTATGAAAATAATCTTTTTTCGTTTTCGACTATTTGAATTACGTTTTTTACGAGTATAACCATGTTTATTTAATCCCATAGTCCATCCCCCATTCCCAAGTCTGGAACAGAACCATATCTTCCAAGCAAATATGCTTTTCTAACATCTTCTCTAGTTCTTGGTGAAAATTCATCTAATGAATATAATTCAGAAACTCCAGTTTTTTGATCCTTTTCTACAAAATAAATCTGATCTCGTCTTAAGTCATTAAGATTTAACAACGACATGGCATGTGTAGAAATGATCAATTGTGCATTTTTCATATTTACTTCCGGATTATTAAACAATCCTACTAAATAGCAAACAAGCATTGGATGTATACTCTTATCAAATTCATCAATAAATACCGTCTCACCTGTCTCAAATGCCTTTTTTATAATTGGACTCATGAAAAATAACTTTTGAGTTCCAAGTGACTCTAGCTGCATACCCAAAGGAAATATGGTTTTATTTCCTTTTTCATCTTCAATAATATGTTTTGCAGTTATTTTATATTCTTTACCTAGAATTTCGGGTACTGTACCTTGTTGCTTGGGTAATATAATTGATGGAATACCTTCCAAAGGAACATCTCTACTTTCAAACTCATAATCACAAATATTTATATCAGCTTCCTTAAGAATATTATTTGTAAATCTTCTTAGTGAATTGTCTGTATCATTTTCAAACATATCTCCCGTAATATTTAATGCATTCTCATAATTTGAATCATAGGTATTTATAGAATTTGCAATCCACATCATAGGAATTTTGGTTTCTTCTGCATTCCATGCCGTTGCGGTTGCAAGAAATAATTTATTTTCTGTATTTCTCTCAGTAAGAGGTTTCAATTTTGCTTTTAGCCCCTGATTTGTAAATGTATATTTTTCTTCAGCAGACTCATCTCTTTCAAAAATAGTTGTAGGACGTGAAGAGTTATATACGTACAAATACTCTGTACATATTTTTTTGTTAGTAGCTGAATATCCATAAACATATTTTTTTCCTTCTGCAACAAACACGAATTCAAAAGAAGTGGGTTTATTCGCAGATTTATTATCAAACAAATATGGTACAATTGAAAATAATGGTTCTCCAACCTGTCTGGAATCCGATCTTTTTACAGTAATAATCGCTGCAGTTAATGCTAAAAACAAATTACTTTTCCCTGCTGCATTTGCGCCAAAAACCACTGCCACTTTTAGTATTTTACCCTTATCAAATTCAACCACATTATTGGGTAAATTTTTATCTGATGAACCCTCTAATGATAAAACCGTTCTTTCCTTGAAAGATCTAAAATTTTCCACTGAAAACTGTAATAGCATAATAATCCTCCTTTATTTGAAGCATACCAATATTATAACATGTCGTTGCGGATTTTCAATATCAAATCAGTTTTTTTGTCTATTTTTGTCATTTTTTAGTGTTTCATCTTCAAATTCAGTTATCAGCAAAAAATTTGCCAATCAAAAACATCTTCATCCGAGTTCATGTTTAAGTATAACCTAATTAAAACCACAAAACCTATGAATCAAACAAACGACTTTCTGCAAGCCAATTAATTCTAAGAAGCTACACTAAAAGAAACAGAAACATACGAAACAACAGAAGAAGAAACAGCACAAGGAAAATACAGCCAAATCTCCATCGTAGACAATTAAAACATCAGATATGCTTTGTGACAAATTATAAGGAACAAAAGCTTCTCTTTTATTTTTGCCTCCAACGATTTTGCTGTAATACTCTTCTGTTTTTAAATAAAAGTTCTGAAAAGCTGTATTGCTTACATCTGTCCAAACATAAGTTAATTCATCCATAGCTTAATCCTCATCCCTACCGTGAATAGTAACTTTCTATTACGTATTTTGAATAGTTATTTTCTTGTTCTTACCAAAAAAAATTCTCTTAGATAATATTTATTCTAACATAATCTAAGAGAATATAAATACTTATATATTAAGTTTTCGAAAGTTTATTAGAATTGCACGGATTCACTCTCCAAGCGTTTAAAATCATATTTTTCAACTGTCAATGCAACATCTGCATCCGAAGTAAAGTAGATATTATCTGCTTCTTGTTCTGTATAAAAACTCATAGACATAACTTTTTTACCATCATTTATGAACAATTCAGCGCTATATTTGTCTAATATCAATCTCAATTTTAACTCTTCTGCATCATTTTCAAGAGAGCAACTTCTTTGATGCATAAGTGCCCTTTGTGTTCCTGAATACAGACGATCTAAAGTAAGCTGGTTTTCATTTCGTCTATATACAATAGAACAGTATCTGCTTTTCTCCTCGTTCGCTGCAAATTTTATTTCAAATTTGGTAAATTTTTCATTATCTGAAATAGGAATTCTAAATGTTGCATCTATTATTCGTCCTGAAATTCCATCTATTTTTTCATCTTTACCATTAAGAATATAATTATCAACTTTAACTTTATTAGTTCTATAATTTTCTAGCTCTTTTATAGGACTCTGCTGTAGTTGACCATCCTTAATATGTAATTCTCTTGGCAATGACATTTGACCATACCATTTTTGTTTAGGCATGCGGTTGGAACAACTATCCCAGTTTTGCATCCATCCAATCATAATTCGACGTCCATCTTCTGCTAAAACAGTTTGGTGAGCGTAAAAATCCATACCATAATCGGCCACTTGAAAAACTTCATCGTGCATTGTTTGTGTAGCTTTATCAATGTGTCCTACTGCTGCAAGCGGAACATTTCCGCATAAACCTTCAAACTGATTTGCTGTTACATCTTGTGGACTTGCCAATAAAACATCGTACCCATCAAGTTCAAATACATCTGGGCACTCCCACATTGTTCCTAGTCGTCCATTATTTTTTATTAAAACACTTTTAAATTTCCAATCTAGAGCATTCTTACTTTCATAAACCAAAATTTGACCACTGTCTTGTTCATCTCTAGATCCCATATATGATAGGTAAGTACCTTCTTTTGTTTTTATGATTTTAGGATCTCTAAAGTCAACTTTGCTTGCTCCTTTTGGTAACTTTGTTTCATCTATTACCGGATTATTCTCGTACTTTTCATACTCAATTCCATCGCCAATTGCTACACACTGCATCTGTCTAATTTGTGGATATTTTGCTTTTTTTAATTGTTTTTCTTTAACACCTGTATACATTAAAAGATGTCTGCCGTCTTCTAATTCTATTGCACTTCCTGAAAAAACCCCATCTTTATCATATGGTTTGTCTCCTGAAAGTGCTACTGGTAAATACTCCCAATGTAATAAATCTTTAGAAACTGCATGTCCCCAATGCATTGGTCCCCAGTTGGTATCATATGGATGATACTGATAAAACAAATGATACTCGCCTTTATATCTGCTGAATCCGTTTGGATCATTCATCCAACCCACATATGGGGTTAGATGAAAATTTGGTCTTTCTTCATTTATTTCTTTGCTATATTTTTTTTCATATCTTCTGGCTTTTTCTAATTTCTTTGTCATAGTGGATCCTTATCTCCATTAAAAAATTTTACTGTTTGTTATATTATTTTTTTGTCGTTTTATTTGAGTAAAAACTATTTAAATATTTTTGGAATAATTCCAAATATTCTTTCATGCCATAGGCATCTAATTTTTTGATATATTTATCCCAATCTTTATCTGAAAAACCATTCATAATCCAATCAGACTTTCTAGCATTTATTTCTTTTTGAATATCAGTCTGAAGTGTTGCAATTCTACTTGTGTCTTTCGCACTCATAAATACGTTTGGATATACATATTTTTTTGTCATATACTCTGTATAATTATCTTTTATCCAATCCAATCTATATTGTGCATCATCCGGACATGTAACATATTTTCCATAATAACTGTTAAATACTGCTAGTGGACCGCCAACACACTGAGCTTCTCTTACTTCTACCGGAGATTCTTTTCCTAAATCTTCATGTTTTAACATAGCTTTTCCATCTTTGTTTTTTGATTTTCTAAAAATATTAAACTTATTCTTTTCACCATATGTTCCCCAGTTATTCTGTGGCGACTGAAATGGTTCATACATTTTATCTAACCATGAACATACTAGAGCTGGATTTTTTACCATAGAAGTTACGACACATCTTCCTCTGTCGAAACCACTTGTATATGATCCATTTTGTGGTGTTATATTTAGTACATCTGCTTTTAGCGCTGGTAAAGGTATCCAATCTTTTAGATTATCTACATTCGCAACATCCCATGTAAAGCAAACTCCATATCTACCTGATTTTCCTTTAGATACATAAGTACTCCAATCCTGAGTAAAACATTCCTTATCAATAAGTCCCTGATCATAAAGTTTATGCATCCAAGTAATACCTTTTTTATATCCAGGCTGCGTAGCTGTACATATTACTTTCTTGTCATCTGTAACGGCAATATGTCTTCCTGAGTCATTGTCTCCATATCCTTCTCCAAATCCATTTATTATGATTGAAGGATCCTGATCATTTACAATACAAGACATAGGAATTATAGAACCGTCAATTTTAAATTCTTTTTTTAATTTATCTGCGTTATCTCTAAAAGCCACAAGAACCTGTTCAAATTCTTCTGTTGTTTTTGGTGCTTTCAATCCTAGAAAATCAAGCCACTTCTTATTGATGAATCCCATATTTCCAACAGTTTGAATTGCTGTTTTGTTTTCACCTAATTGTTCTATCCAAGGTAAAGAGTATATATGTCCATCTGTCGAAGTTAGCATTTTTTTATACTCTGGATGTTCTTTTAAAATTCTATTTAAATTAGGCATATACTTTGAAATATAGTCTTCTAATGGAAGAATCAATTTATGATTTCCATATTTTAATAAATCGCTATCGTTAAAACATGCAGAGAAAATAAAATCTGGTAATGTTGCAAAATTAACCATCTGTAAAGAGATTTTATCTCCCCACTGATCCTGTGAAATAGCTGTCCAATCTACATGTACATTTGTTTCTTTTTCTAATCTCTTAAAAATTGCTCTTTTGTTTGGATCTGATTCAGTTCCTGTTGGGTAACTTATCATTCCTGTTATTGTTTCTTTTTTCGTTAAGGGGAGCTTGACAGTTGAAGCGTTAACATCTGCTTTTTTTTCTATTTTATATCCCCAAAGTGTTGACCCACATCCAGTTAAAACATTTGTGATCAAAGTAAGAATCACAAGCAGCGATACTATATGTCTTTTCATTTATATTACCTTCCTTCTATTATCCTTTTACCGAACCTACCATTATTCCTGCGTCGAAGTATTTCTGGAAAAATGGAAACATTACTAACAATGGAACTGATGAAATAATAATTGTTGCATATTTCAAAAGTTCTCCTAATTGTGCTCTGGCTGCTGTACTTTGAATATCCGCAATCATGCCTGATTGTGGCTGATTTTGAATCAGAATAGCTCTCAAAACCAATTGTAATGGTTGTTTTGCATCACTACTAAGATAAATAAGTGCGTCAAAATAACTATTCCACATTCCTACAAACTGCCACAAAATAAGTACTGCTATAACCGGTTTACATACTGGTAAAAGAACTTTAAAAAAGAATGTAAGGTCATCTGCTCCATCTACAGCTGCTGCCTCATGCAATTCCTTTGGAATGCCCTGATAATAACTTCTTGCAATTATCATATTCCAAACACTAAAAGCACCAGGAATTACAATAGCCCACATTGTATTTAACATTCCTAAATCACTAATTAATAAATATGTTGGAATTAATCCTCCACCGAAAAACATTGTGATATAGAAAACTATTTTGAAAAAACCTTTTCCTCTAAAGTCATCTCTAGACATCGGATACGCACAAAGTAATGTCACAAAAACAGATATTGCTGTAAAAACAACTGAATACAAAAGTGCGTTTCTAAAACCAACCCAAATTTGACTATTTTCTATTACTCTTTCATATGCTGTTGTAGTCCATTTACTAAAATCAAACGTAATACCTTTATTGTTTAATACGACTGGATCAATAAAAGAGGCTACTACTATATATATAAGAGGAAATACGATAGCTAGTACAAACAATCCCAAAAACAATCTCCCAATTATTGTTATTGTTTTGTCTGCTGCGCTCATCGATTTAAATGATATTTTTTTATCCATTTTACTGCCTCCTTTTAAATTCCCTGTCCATCATTCATCTTAGAAACGATTTTATTAACAACTATCAATAATATAACGTTTATAACTGTATTGAACAAACCTACTGCTGTTGAAAAACTATAATCTCCTTCTAGTAAACCTTTTTTATAAACATAAGTTGCAATAATTTCTGAAGAAGAAATATTTAAATCTGTTTGTAAAGCATATGCTTTTTCAAATCCAATACTCATAATATTACCAGCTGATAAAATAAACTGAATAATTACCATTCCTTTAATTGCTGGCCAATCTACAACTTTCATTTGTTGCCAAATATTAGCACCATCGATAATCGCTGCTTCTCTTAACTCATGGCTTGCATTTGATAATGAAGCTGTATACATAATAGAGGCCCAACCTGCTCCCTGCCAGATACCACTAATAATGTAGATACTTCTAAAAGCTTCTGGCATTGTCATAAAGTTCAAGCTAGAATGAAATAACATATTAACTGGTCCATTTACAGAAAGTAGAATTCTTACCATACCACAAAGTACAATTACAGAAATAAAGTTTGGCATATACAAAATCATCTGTATTCCGCTTTTAATTTTTCTATTTTGTAATCTGTTTAATAACAGTGCCAAAATAATAGGAACTGGAAATCCCCACAATAATCCATAAATGCTTAACTTTAAGGTATTAGATAAATAACTCATAAAGTCAGGCGAATTCAAAAAACGTGTAAAATTTTCAACACCTGTCCAAGTACTTCCCAATATACCTTTCATAGGATTAAAATCCTGAAAAGCTATCAAAATCCCACCCATTGGAATGTATTTAAATATAAGTGTCAATAAAAATGCTGGCATAATAAACACCACATATAATTGCCAATGTTTACGTGCATATTGCCAAAAAGATTCTTTCTTTTTCAATGTTGTAACTGTTGACGATGCTGCAGCTAATTTTGCTGTAGATGTCAATACTGTTGAAGCTGCAGTTTGATTTACCGACATATAGTCCCCCACCTTTCCTCTTCTTTTCACTAAGTTTCTTTTTTAATATAATATAACAGTTTTACCGGTTCATGTTACATAAATATAATATACTACTGTTACATTTGTGTCAATGATTATTTTTACATTTGCACAACTATGTTGCATTTTTACATTTGATTATGTTACATTTGACACATTTTATTCTTTATGTTATACTTATTTCAACAAAAGATTGGTTAAAAACACAAGATTTACACTTAAAAAATATAAAAAGGATGTTTAAAAATGACAAATAGAATTACAATTCAAGATATAGCAGATGAACTTGGTTTATCTCGCAACACAGTATCAAAAGCAATAAACAACACAGGTGTTCTCTCAGAGACAACACGTAAAAAGGTCTTAGAAAAAGCAATTGCAATGGGATATAAACAGTTTTCATATATGGATTTGTCTTTACTCAATAACAAACCAAAGAAAAAAGAAACAGGAGAAGTTGCTTTACTTACAGCTTCATTTCTAAGTAATTCCCACTTTGCATCACCAATGCTAGACAAATTTCAAGCAGAACTCGCACTCGTAGGATATAGTTTAAGCATCCACAACGTGACTTCGGCCGATCTTAAATCGCTGAAATTGCCAGCATCTTTAAATAAAAAGAATATTGTTGGAATCGTTTGTATCGAACTATTTGATGAGGCATACTGCCGAATGTTAACAGAGCAAGATATTCCTACTTTAATGATTGACGCGCCTGCGCAAAATTATGGTCAGTCTCTAAACTCTGATATTTTACTTATGGAAAATTATTCTAGTATTTTATCTTTTATTCACGAAATGAAAAGAAGGAACTACTCCTCTATAGGTTTCATAGGAGACATCAATCATTGTCTTTCTTTTTCAGAAAGATTTATTGCATTTAGGAATGGAATGTATTTTAATTCATTACCTATCAACGAGAACTACTGTATCACTGGTAATGTTGATACACACGATATAAATACTTCCATTCAAGGTCCTGATGATAATGTGGTTTCGTATCAGGACTATCTTTATTACAAATTTAAAGAATTAAAATCTTTTCCTGATGTATTTATTTGTGCAAATGATTTTATTGCAATTGATGTACTACAGGTTTTAAAGAGATTAAATAAAAAATGTCCTGAAGATGTAATGTTACTAGGTTTTGATGATTCAACCGAATCACGAATCATCTCACCTACTCTTTCTTCAGTGCATATACACAGTCAGGCAATAGGTTTTTCAGCAATGGAGTTGCTTATTTCAAGGATTACTGAACCTGACATGAATTACAGGAAAATGTATGTGGAATCTACTTTGGTATATAGAGAGTCCACTCGAGATTAGGAGGTATTTTATGGGGAAATTTTTTAATCCTGATAATCCAGTAATGAATTTTATTAGTAAACTAGCCGACACTTTCTGGCTAAACATACTGTGGTTTTTAACATCACTTCCGATTATAACAATCGGACCTGCAACTACTGCACTTTACACTGTCACTCTTTCAATGGCAGATGACAGAAGCATTAGCATAACAGCTGAGTTTTTCAAAGGACTCAGAAAAAATTTAAAAAACGGTATAAAACTTGGTTTGTTTCTCTCAGCGTTCGGCGCAGTATTATGTATTGATGGCTATGTTTTTATGAAAATGAGATTCGAAAATATTTTTTGGACATTAGGCTTTGCAACCTTTATTCCTCTATGTTTTTTGTTTTTAGTCATCTGTATTTATGCATTTCCACTTTTGGCAATGTTTGAAAACACAACTCCTCAGCTCCTTAAAAACGCATTATTTATAGGATTACGTTATTTATTTTGTACAATAATTTTAGTAATTATTCATGTAGGAATTTTTTTCATAGCAGTAAATTACTTCACTCCACTTATTTTTCTTGGAGAAGGACTTTGTGCTTTTTTAGGTTCTTACTTACTACACCCTCTCTTTGTTTCACTAAGTAAGGTGCATACACTCAATGAGGTGACAAATGACAGATAAATTTAAAAATTTGACTTTCTTCAAAAAAATTCAATATATTTATGATTACTACAGATGGCACATAGTCATAGGAGTTATTACTATAGGTATTTTGTTTTCAATCATTTATCATGCAACAAACAAACCAAAACTAGCCTTATCAATTGCTTGTATAAATGCACCAACTACTAGTAATGAAGACTATTTACTAACTCAAAAATATGCTAAACTCAACAAAAAAATATCTCCATCCAACATTGAACTTGTAAAAAATTTCAGATTTTCCAACAACAAGGAAAGCGTCGATTATGAATATACTTACGCATCTAATCTGAAGTTTTTGGCTCGTATAACTGATAAGGCTATAGATGTTGTGATAGTCGATAAATACGCTTTGCATATTTTAGAAAAAAATGATTATTTAATGCCGCTTGATTCTTCTTTAAATAAGACTGTCGCTAGCCACAAAAAAATAGCCATCAGACTTAATTCTGACAAACCACTTTATGCATGTATTATAAAAAATTCTATTCATAAGGATGAAGCTATTAAATACATTCATTATTTAGTAAAAGAAGAATTCTAGCATGGAATCCTATTATAACTAAAAAAAGGAAGAGACTTATAATGAGGTGACCCCTCACTTATAATCTCTTCCTTTTTTCATATATTATTTATACTAAACTATACAAAACAAAATATATTCCTAGCGCTTATGCATCTTCTTTTAATCGCATAAAATCGTTTGAGTGACGATTGATAAATCTCATCTTAATTGCAAACGTACTAAATGTTATGCACAAAGTCGAGCACAATATTATCAATGCATTGACAATACTTACTTTGCCAGCCTGTTTAAATAACGCAACTGAAAGCAAACCTTCAATGGAAGTGTACAAGCCAAATGAAAGCAAAAATGTAATTACAACATAAACTATCGTTTCTAGTATGCACGCTTGCTGTAAAAATTTCTTTTTCATTCCAATAGCTCTTACAATGATTTGTTCTTTTTCATCGTTTTTTGTAAAAATCATAAACACATTTATACTGAAAATCAACGCAACAAAAATACAAATTAAACCTAGGATTTTTAGCATATTTACATAACCATCTAAAAGTCCAAGCATTGCATCTACGATATTATTAACACCAATAAATAAAGTGTTTTCCACGTTTTTTATTGATGAAACAGATTTCCTTTTAAGTAAATACTGGTAGTAATCGCTTGCTGCAATTATTTGATTTTCGACGTTTAAGTTAGTGTTCTTTTCATTACAAAGAATTAAGTTTGGGTTAATATTTTGGCAAACATAAATTCCTGCAACCTTGACCTTAATAATTGCTTGGCGATTTTGGGAACCGTTTCCCTGAACATTCTCGCCCAAGCTCAATGTCAAATCTAGCGTATCATTTAGCTTAAGTTTATTTTTTTCGGCAAAAACATCGCTTATTACGATTTCATTCTTTTTTAGTTTGTCGATCTGTTGTCCTTTTTTTATGGAATATTTATAGTAATATTCTGTGTTTTTCACCCAACCAACAGTAACGTCTGATTTTAGATTGTTTTTCTCGGATTTACACATAATTCCGTTTCTAATTCGAATTTTTGAAAAGTGTTCAATCTGTTCCTCTAAAGAAGTCTGGTCATCTTTATCAGACATTTTCACCATAGCAATATAATTAAATGGCAAATCTTTTTTCAACTGCGAATTATAACTATTTGAAAGCTCCTTTGGAAGATTATAGCCGAGCATCATAAAAACATTCATAAAAACAAAGGCTAACATTACAAGAGCATATGCAACAGCCCTTTTTGAAAGCTTTTTGAAAACATATAGTGTAGTTTTACTAATATTTTTAAAGGCACATATTAATTTTACTAATACAAAACATACTAATAAACATACTAATAATACCAAAATTAAAATAATGCTACTTACAAAAACTGAATCTGTTCCTACATAAATGGCATATAAGAAAAATGTAATTAGTGTAAACACGACATACCTTACAAGCGGAATTGTTCGTTTCTCCGGAATCTCTTTAATTACATAGTAAGGATTTGATTTTATTATTGATAATGTCAGAATTCTTACGTATACGACATACACGGCAAAAAAGAATACAACTCCTAACATAGTCAATGGGGCGAAAACGTTTTGTGATTTTATGGTGCCTAAACCGTTTATCGCAAGCAATAATTTTTCGAGTGTTGTACTAAAAATTCCACCTAATACGCAACCAATTAGTATTGGAAACAGTAATTCGAAAAATAAAGCATTTCGTATTATTTTTTTTCTAATGCCATTCAATTGCATGATGGCATGGTCTTTTTTTCTCTTTGAAAGCAACATATATCCGCAAGATAATGTTGTAAAAAGTGTAAAAATAAAACAAGTCGTATTTGCCAAAGACACAATAACAAGAGAATTTTCTTGCTTTTTATTATTCTCTTTTACTACACTTTTGGCAGTAGAATATGTGGTATCCTGCGACATATCATTTTTTAATTCAGACTTCAATTTTGATAAAAATTTATCTGCCTTATCAGGATTATCTAAATTAATGTAATAAATATATGCATACGGATTCGTAAGCTCTATATTAGCTTTTACATATCCGAGCTGCTTTCCCTGAGATGATGCACCATAAGGCAAATCCTCAATATCAACTATTTTCTTTTTCTTATCTAGCAGTTTAATTGTATCGTTTTTAGATAGATTTAATTTTTCTGCAAGATAAGAAGAAATAATTATCTCGTTTTCTTTAAGATTATCAAAACCGGATACTGTAACGATGTTCTTTTTTTCATCGGTGCTTTCGTTGACTCTTTCGTCGGCTCCTTCTCCTGTGTTAGTTCTAGAATCTGCGACAGAAATTACATCCGTATAAAATGCCTTACTTCCCTTTTGTGATCTTTTGATAGAACCATTTTGTGCTTTACCTACAGTATACGATTTAATTCCTTTTCCTTTTGAATTTAAATATTCGCAGAGTTTAAAATTCTCGCCCGAAGTCTGGATTGTCACATCAGCACCGTTTATTTTTACTGCTTTTTTCTGATAAGACGATGCAATGCTATTTGTAACTCTGGGTATTGAAATAGCGGTTGCCACAGCCAACAGGACGGAAATCACAACGCAAATGTGAAGTAAAAGCGAGCTTTTGAGTTGTTTTAAATTGTATTCTCGAAAAACCTTAACCCAATTCAATTAATTTTCCCCCCTGTAACCTAACTTTACGTCTACCTTTTTCCCAAATGTCATTGTCGTGTGTTACCATTACAATGGCTGATTTATTTTTCCTTGCAATTTCCAATAAAAGCTTAAGAATTTGCTGACTTGTTTCCTGATCTAGTGCTCCAGTTGGCTCATCGCAAAACAAAACTTTTGGTTCATTGATAAGTGCACGTGCGATGGAAACTCTTTGCATTTCTCCACCTGACAATTTTGACACATCTGCGTTTGTTTTTTCTGATAATCCAACATCTGATAGTAGTTTTTTTGCTTTTTCTATGGTAGCTTTTTTTCCAAGTTTTTTATAATTTGCTGGAAGTAACACATTTTCTAATACATTCAACGATGAAATCAAATTTGGATTTTGAAAAATTAAACCTGTATATTTAACTCGCATCTGTTCAAGCTGAGCTTGTGATGAAAAATCCACATTCACTCCGTTATATGTAATTTTTCCGTCATCCGGAGGCAACAATAATGAAATTATGCTAAGCAACGTTGATTTTCCACAACCTGAAGGTCCTGCAATTGTAATAAAATCTTCAGGCATAACTGAAAAATCCACATTTTTCAAGATTTGCTGACTTGATGACGCAGTTTTAAAAGTTTTTGAAATATTATGTAGTTTTATCATTATGTAATTCTCCTAATAATTCGTTTGATTATGCTGCTAAACGACATAAAAATGACAAAAATAAGAGGCAAAATGTATAAAAATATTTCATTCAAGTGAAACAATCCCCTATTTACGTCAAGTCTAGCAAAATCAAGGTAAATCGTGTTAATAGAATTCTGTAAATTTTTCCAGTTCATAATTATATTAATTGAATAACCAATCGTAATAATTAATGCAACTATAATAGTTACTAAATATAAATCCGAAAAAATCATATATTGTTTGCTTTTTGAAGCAGACGAAGTTTCATGTTTTTGGTGTTCACTTTTTAAACGGTCAAATGAATTCTTCGAAAGATTGTCGAGTCCAAGTGCATCACAAAACAGCCAGTACCCGTCTAATTTTATTATTGGTAACAGATTGACTATCACTGCCACAAAAATAGAAACATTTGCCACATGATAATTCATATCGCCAGTTATCGTGGCAATAATTGCAAGTACAATCAGCAAAAACAGCTGAAAATATGTGCCTCCAATATCTACAACCATGCGCTTTGTATTTTTACAACGCCATATATTGGACATATCTACATACATAACGGGATAAAACAGGAAAATTCCGAATCCAATCTTTCCAACTTTTACGTTATATTTATAAGCTGCAACTATATGACCAACTTCATGGATTATCATGTCAATAGCAACAATTAGTAATATTTTCAAACTATTAACGTTATGTAAAACCACCTTATTGCTAATAATTTCATACGTTGAATATGAAATTGTGCACACGATTAAAAAAAGCATTAGAAAAACCACTTTTATGTTGTAAAAAAATGTCAGTTTGTCGAAAATAAAAGACAATCTATCCGTTTCAAAAAGATTAACCTTAAACCACAAAAGTGAATCTTTATTTGGTTTATATTCTGTTCCTTCGATTAATGCATTCGGAACAAGAATTTTTTCAACAAATTCAGATAAATCGTCTAATGAAATAGATACATTTTCATGTAACAGCGAAACCTGAATCTCTTCTAAAGTTGAATTACCATCAAATTTGTCAAAAATCACTTTAGCTAATCTAGAAAGTTTTATATGATGTTTTCTGTCAAAAGATAAAATTATCTTATCATCTTTTGTCATTTCGCCTACTGTATAAGGCTTTGCTTTTATAAAATCATATTTCATTGTTCGTTCCTTTTCTAACATGAGCTAGCTTCTTCGCTTATAGCTATTTTCTACTATACCTGGGCTTTAAGTTTTGGAATTACAACTTCTGAAACATATGTATCAATCGTATTTTTTATATCACTGCACACAATATCATCCATAGTTCCATTTTGGTCAATAGCTTTGATTGGACATCCGCCTCCACATAAAAAAGCATACTTACATCCACTACATTTTTTTATTTTAAAGACATTTCTATTTGTCCAGGCTTCATACGCTGTTGAATTAAATGTTACACCGTTTTCATCAAATGTTCCAATATTATGCTTACCTTTTCCACTATAAGTAATACAACTTGTCACAAGACCATCTGGTGAAAAACAGAGTTCATTTTTGGAAGTTGCCCCACAATAATGTGTTTTGCAGAATTTATTTTTTACATGAGGATTAAAAAACATATTTAAATATCCGATGCAAGGCGAAACAACTGACTTAAATGTCGATGAACCATCCGCTTTATATCCGCTTTTTAGTAAACCGGTGAGAAGTTCAGATTCTTCAAGAACTGTAGTTGATTTTCCAGAAAAGTCCACAACTGGTGAAAAATATGGAATAACACAACTGTTTTTATTCCAACCTTTTTCTTTAATAAGTGATTCAATTTCTTTTATTCCTGCGATATTTTCAGCATCAACGTTTACACGTAATGCAATACGAATATCATGTTCAAGAAGTTTTGTTATATTTTTACAGATTGCATCGTAGGTTCCTGTGCCATCTGCACGAATTCTTCTTTTATCGTGTATATCTTTTTGACCATCTAAAGTTATCTGAAGATTGAGCACATCTTTAAACTCAACGAGCATATCCATATAATAATCAATCAATGTTCCGTTAGAAACGATATTTACATCCACGTTATTTTCACGGCTAAATTCAAGAATTCTTAGCACCAAATCTTTATTAGATGGTAAAAGTGGTTCTCCTCCAAAAATTCTTATTTTTAATTTCTGATTGTTTTTTTCTATCTTTTCTTTATTTTCTTCTTTAACCTGTAGTATATAATTTAGAATTCCGTTAAGTTGTTCCATTGTCATTTGCTGATGGTTGATATGTTGATTATCATCTTCAAAGCAATAGGTACATCTTAAATTACAACCTAATGTTGGAAGAATAATAAATTCTGAACAATATGAATTCTTGTAAAGATAATCACTATAAGATTTTACTTTTTGTAGTAACGCCATCTCTTCCTGAGGTGATTCAAAAATATACCCTCTTTTATGTAAGTCAGCATATAATTGTGAATCCTTTGAAATTGCGTTTTCGTTACCAGACTTTACTCTCTCGATTGCTTCTTTCGATGGAGTATCAATCACATCTAAAGCGCCTGTAACTGTATTTATAAGTAAATGTTCATCTTCATTTATTTTATATATTAAACAATATTTTGTAATAATAGCCATATTTTCCCCCTAAAAAACAAAATAATAACTAGATATTTATAAAATAAGGATTAGATTCTTAAAATCTAATCCCTATTGCATATCTTATTTTGTAATAACTAATTCATGAAATTTAATTTAATTAACTAAGGCACAAATCAAATTAAAATCCATTAATTACCAGTTAAATGTGAAGCAAAAACATGAGAAGCATGTATTCCAGAAGCAGAACTCCTCTCTTGTTTCCATTTCTTCTACAGAGATTTCTGTCCAAAGATTTTCGTTAAGATTTTTCATATTTCCTTCCTCCTTTAATAATTAAAAATCGACCGAATTCACGAAACTGTGAACTTGTTATATACATTTTACACTGAAAAAATAGCCTTGGTCAATACTTAAATCTAAATTTTATAAAACGTCAAAAAGCCTATAACTACAAGGAATATATGTGACAAGAATTCATATGTGACATATGAAATCTCAGTGATTTTAGACAAAACTAAGCCAAAAATTTTGTGGAAAAGTAACACCGATTTTTTTTGAAAACTGTTGCATTTTAGTAAAAATTAGTGTATGAAATTTAGGAAACAATTTATTGATTTCTCCTGCTGTTACTGTGCTGCAATCTGCTCTGCTTTATCTTCTAAGTATTCCCATCGCTCCATTAACTCATCAAGTTTTGCTTCTTTTTCTTCTTTTTCCTTATTGAGTTCATTTAGTTTTACAAAATCACTAGCACACTGCACCATTTCTTTATCAATCACTTCTAGGCGTTCTTCGACCTCGGCTATATCTGATTCTATTGTTTCGTACTCTTTTTGTTCTTTATATGTAAACTTGATTTTCTTTTCATGTCCCCAAGTAGCACGAGAATCCTTTTTTTCCACATTTTGTGTATTTGAATCTCCAGAAAATGACACACTATTTTCTCCTAAAGAAGCAAATGCGTTTGATTCGTCATTTTCATCTAAAGCCGACATTGAAGCAACTTCTTTTTTACCCCATGGAGTTCCAAGTGGTCTTGTTCTTTTATTTAAATAGTCTGTGTAACCACCTTCGTATTGAGTTAACACTCCGCCATCTTCAAACGCAAAAATTCGATTTACTATTCTATCTAAGAAATATCTATCATGCGAAACAGTGATAACTATTCCTTTATAATGATCGAGATAATCCTCAAAAATTGCTAATGTCTGAGTGTCAAGGTCATTAGTTGGCTCATCTAAAATTAGTACATTGGGAGCCTCCATTAAAACTCTCAACAGATTTAATCTACGCTTTTCTCCACCTGATAATTTTTCAATCGGACTATACTGCTGCTCTGCTGTAAATAAAAATCGTTCTAACATCTGCGAAGCCGAAACTAATCCATCCTCAGTACGAACATACTCCGCAGTATCTTTAATGTAATCAATAACCCTATCTTTTGGATTCATGTACGAGGTTTCTCTGCTTACACCAGTCGCAGAAGTCCCATAATTTTTATCATCTGACATTATGATTTCCTGCGAATAATATCCAATTTTTACAGTTTGTCCAACTTTTATATTACCTTGATCAGGCTCCAAAAAACCGGCTAACATCTTCATGAGAGTAGTCTTACCACAACCATTTGTTCCAACGAATCCTACTCTGTCATTTTTCAAAAAAATATATGAAAAATCATTAATTAAAGTAACTCCATCATATGCTTTACTTACGTTTTCAACTTCTACCGTTGTTCGTCCAAGGCGAGTTGAAATTGAGCTTAATTCTAATTTATCGTCCTCAACTGGCGCTTTTACATTTTTTAATTCTTCATATCTTTGAATATGTGCCTTTTGCTTTGTTGAACGAGCACGAGCTCCACGCATCATCCACTGTATTTCATTGCGTAAAACTGATTGTCTCTTTCTTTCTGATGCCTTTTGTGATTCCTCACGCATTGTTTTTCTCTCAAGAAAACCAGAATAATTTGTATCGTAACTATATATATTTCCTTTGTCAACTTCAACAATTCTGTTACACACACTATCCAAGAAATATCTATCATGAGTAACCATAATCAAAGATTTTCTCCAATTGCGAAGATAATCTTCTAACCATTCAATCATGTCATAATCTAAATGGTTAGTTGGCTCGTCCAAAATTAAAACATCACATGGCTTGATTAGCGTTGCAACAAGTGCAAGTCTCTTTCTTTGACCACCTGATAATTCGCTAACTTTTTTTTCATAATCTCCAACATCAAGTTTAGTCATCAGCGCCTTTGCGTCACTTTCTAATGTCCACTTATTTTCTTCCGTAATATTTCCTGTTTTTGCTAAATTCAAAACATTATCTAAAGCAGATAGATTGTCATCAAACTTAGGTGCCTGTGACAAGTAGCTGATTATTACATGATTTGCTTTAGTTACACTTCCTTCATCCGGATTTTCTTCCTGTGCAATTATTTTTAACAAAGTTGATTTACCAGTACCATTAATTCCAACAATACCGATTTTTTCTCCTTCTTGCACATAAAAGGAAGCTCCACTAAAGAGCTCCCTTCCTGTATATGATTTAGTAATATTTTCAATATTAATTATGTTCATATTTCTTTATGCGGTTCCTACTGATGCCTCAAAACCAGCTTTTTTTCTAGTCTTGTTCGCAGTTTCTAACTTTTTTCCCGCTAACCTCACTTCTTTTTCTTCTATCTTATTATCGATTTGATTACCGTTAATCTGATTATTATTTTCTCGATTATCGTTAATCTCATTGCCATTCATTTTACTGTCAATTCGATCTTTTCGAGATAGCTCTTCCTGTTTCGCTTTTGCTTCTAATATAGCATTATTCAATTGCAACATCTTTGCATCTAACATCGAAACAATTCCTGAACACTCTCTTAAATCTCTACTGATGTATTCTGGAGCGTTACCCTCAAACTTGTAATAAATCTTATGTTCAAGACTTGCCCAAAAATCCATCGCCATTGTTCTGATTTGTATTTCAACTTTTGTATCTACTACTCTATCGGATAAGAAAATAGGTACAGTTACTATCATGTGATAACTCTTATATCCACTCTCTTTCGGATGTTTAATGTAATCCTTTATGGAAATAACTGTCAAATCATTTTGCTTCCCAATCATTTCTGCCAGTCTATAAATATCTGACGTAAAAGAACACACAAGTCTAATTCCCGCAATATCGTTTACGTAATTAACCATATTGTCAATTGTTACATCATAACCGTATCTTTTAAGTTTCTTAACTATGCTCTCTGGTGTTTTAATTCGAGATTTAATATTCTCAATTGGATTATACTGATGCACATGCTGAAACTCATCATTTAATATCTCTAGCTTTGTTCCTACCTCTTTAAGTGCAGAATTGTACAAAAGAATCACCGTCTTCCAACTATCTACGTCTTCTTTGAATGTGTATGGTGTTTCCATTTATTCTACCCTCCATTACCTTATAAATCACTCTATACTTCCATTTAAATTGTATCACATATAATGAAATTTGTCGGCTTATTTTAGCTATTTTATGAAAAATTAATAATCTTCTTCTAATCTCTGCATCATAATATTATGAAAATTTAATAATCTTCCTCTAAAATTTCCATTTCCATAAAATCAAATTCAATCTCATCCACAAAATTATCTTTATTAAATCTTGTCTTACTTCTTCTTTTAAATTCTTCAATATTTGAATTTAACCATATTGGTTTGCTTAAATCATATTTATAGCATACTTCATCTATTGAATTAAATATCTTATGTGTTCTTGTCTCATCTGAAAAATCTTCTATTGTCTCTGAATCAATTATCCTTGCATTATCTATAAACTTAAACCAAATTCTCAATTATTTATTTCTCCTTTGTCTATTAGCTTCATACATTAACAATGTTGCTGAAATAGCTGCATTTAATGACTCTACTTTTCCTTGCATTGGAATTTTTATGTAGTCATCCGCTAAATTTGCTATTTCATCACTTAATCCATTTCCCTCGTTACCTATAAAAAATCCACACGCCTTTGTATAATCTTTTTCGTCATATGATTGTATTCCTTTTAAATGCGCCGCAAATAAATTAACTTTTTTTTCTTTTAATTCTTTTATAACTTCCTGCAAATCATCCACAATTACAAAAGGCATTCTATATATGCTTCCCATAGTTGAACGAATAGTCTTAGTATTGAAAATATCAACTGTAGTCTTATTCATTATTATTCCTGTTGTTCCTGCTCCTTCTCCACTTCGAACCATCGTTCCAAGATTTCCCGGATCTTGAATACTTTCAAGAATAAGTAACTGTGTCTTATCACCAACTAGCATGTCATCTAGAGTATATTTGGGAATCTTAATTAATGCAATTATTCCTTGTGGAGTAATAGTATCACAAACAGATTTAAACACACTATTACTCAACACTTCATATTGATAATCTTTATACAAATCTCTTTTTTTGATGTCATTATGAAAATCTTCAGATACATATACCTGCTTTACCCAATCTCTTGGAGCTTCTTTAAACATCTTTATTCCTTCAACAATAAATACGTTCTCTTTTTTTCTTTCTTTTGATTTCTTATATAGTGCGATTAATTTTTTTACCTGTTGATTGCTACTACTTGTTATCATGAATAATCTACCTCTCATTCAACTTCTTATTTTCGCTCAAAAAAGTGGGTTGCCACTTAATTAATGACAGCCCACTCTAATTTTCAACTTTAATTCCGTCTTAATAACGTCTTAATGTCATGTATTATTCCAAAATTATACTAAATCTTTTGAAATACTATATAAGTACTCTGGAATTGTTTTTTGCATTGCAAGTGCTTCTTCGATATCATAATCTACGAATTCACCGTTCTTGTAAGCAACTACTCTATTGCTCTTTCCTTCGCAAAGAAGGTCAACTGCATAAGCACCCATTGTAGAAGCGTATACACGATCTTTACATGTTGGGCTACCACCACGCTGCATGTGTCCTAAGATTGTAGCTCTTGTTTCAACACCTGTAGCTTTTTCGATCTTCTCAGCTAATTCCTGAGAATGTCCGATACCTTCTGCATTGATGATGATGTAGTGCTCTTTACCTTTTTTACGTCCTTCAATGATACGTTTGATGATAGCTTCTTCATCATGATCATATTTTTCTGGAAGAAGAATTTCTTCAGAACCGTTAGCAATACCACACCATAATGCAATATAACCAGCGCCACGTCCCATAACTTCGATTACAGAACATCTTTCGTGTGATGTTGAAGTATCACGAACTTTATCAATAGCTTCCATAGCTGTGTTAACAGCTGTATCAAAACCGATTGTATAATCTGTACAAGCAATATCTAAATCGATTGTTCCTGGTACACCGATTGTGTTGATTCCTAATCTAGCTAATTTCTGAGCACCCTGGAAAGATCCGTCACCACCGATAACAACGATTCCATCGATACCGTGTTTTCTACAGATTTCAGCACCTTTAGCCTGTACTTCAGCTTCTTTAAACTCTAAACATCTAGCAGTTTGTAAAATTGTACCACCACGAGAAATAGTATCTGATACACTTGTAGCATCCATATCAATGATTTCTTCTGCTAAAAGTCCAGCATATCCTTTTTTAATTCCTTTAACTTTTTTTCCTTTTGCAAGTGCTTGACGAACTACTGCACGAATTGCAGCATTCATTCCTGGAGCATCTCCACCACTTGTTAAAACGCCAATTGTTTGTACTTCTTTAGCCATTTTAAGTATCCTCCTACTATATAACAAAATCTTTTTTAATATACACTCAATCTATTTTATTGTATACTGTTTGTCAATTGTTTTCAATATTCTTTTCAATAACTTTTACATTATTTTTTCCATACTTATTTATTAATGTATCAAAAAGAGCATTTTTAGCATCAACTGTCAGACTTTTTCCGAATTTCTTTATAGATTTCGGATTTTCTATATAGATTATGACTTCATCTTTGCCAATATTATTGGTAAATAATTGCATCAATTCATCAACATCATTCTCATATTCTTGCATAGTTTTGAACTTAATCCACAAATCCCGTCCTAACTCATCAAAATAAATAATGTCCTCTGCAATTACTTTTCCATTTTGATCATTTTCAACTGCTGCTTTACCTTTTACAAAAATCTTATCATCTACTTCAAGCCTGCCCATAACTTTTTGATATTGTCTTGGAAAAACAATAACCTCAACAGATCCAACAAGATCTTCTATCTTCAAAAATGCCATAGGTTGATTTTTTTTCGTAAACTTAATGCTTTTTTCGGAAATAATTCCTCCCATAATTACCTTTTGACCATCTTTTATTTTTTGTTCATTTGTTTCCATATCAATAACAAAATCTGATGTAATAGCTGTTGCATTTTTATTTATTTTTTCCCTATATTCGTCTAGTGGATGTCCACTTAAATATATTGAAAGTACTTCTTTTTCAAAAGCCAACAACATTTCTTTGTCAAATTCTCCAACTTTTGGCATCTTAAACTCGAATTCTTTTTTTTCTTCTTCGCTTACTAAATCAAAAAGACTCATTTGTCCTGCAATATTGTTTTTTTTGCCGCTTGAGACTTTATCTACCATCATTGCATGTACGTAAACCATCTCTTTTCGAGTTGCATCAAAACAATCACAGGCACCCGCTTTAATCAGGTTCTCTACTGCTCTTTTATTGATATCATAGTTTGAGGCTCTTTGAACAAAATCCCACAAAGAAATATATTCACCGTTGTTTTTTCTCTCTTTTACCAGCGAATCTATTATCTGTCTTCCAAGACTTTTTATTGCGTACATTCCAAATCGAATATTTTTTCCCTCAACACTAAATACGCCTTCTCCTGTATTTACACTTGGTGGTAAAACTTCTATCCCAAGATTTTTACACTGGTACAAATACTCAGACATTTTGTCTGTATTATCAATTACTGAAGTAAGTAAAGCGGCCATATATTCTGTTGGATAATAGTACTTCAACCAAGCAGTCTGCATACTGATTACAGCATATGCTGCTGCATGTGATTTGTTAAATGCATACTTGGCAAAATCAACCATTGAATCATATATCTTATTAGCTGCCTGTTCTGAAATTCCGTTTGCAACACAACCTTTTATGTTTTCTTTTTCATCACCATATACGAAACTTTTTCGTCCTTCATCAATGACGTGTTGCTTTTTCTTACTCATCGCCCTTCTGATGTTATCGGCCTGTCCCATAGTATATCCTGCTAATTTTTGAACAATCTGCATAACCTGTTCCTGGTAAACGATACATCCATAAGTTGGCTCAAGAATATCTTTCAACTCAGGTGTCACATAGGTAATTTCATTTTGGTTCTTTTTACCCTTTATGTAATCAGGAATAAAGTCCATTGGGCCCGGTCTATAAAGTGATATTCCCGCTATAATATCTTCGAAACTTTCTGGTTTTAGTTCTCTCATGAACCCTTGCATTCCAGCAGATTCTAGCTGGAATACGCCGTGAGTCTTGCCTGTTCCAATAAAATCTAGCACCTTTTTGTCATTAAAATCTATATTATCTATATCAACATCTACACCTTTTGAATGTTTGATATTTTTTACAGCATCTTTTAACACTGTAAGCGTTCTAAGGCCTAAGAAATCCATCTTTAACAATCCTAATTCTTCAAGCTGAACCATGTTGTATTCTGCTGTTGGACTTCCATCACTTGCACGACCTAAAGGCACATAGTCACTTGCTACTCCCGGATAAATTACAACACCTGCTGCATGAACTGAAGTATGGTTAGGCAATCCTTCTAATTTTTGAGCCATATCTATTAATTCATGCATTTGCTGGTCTGATTCATATAGTGTTTTAAACTCAATATTCTCTTTTAACGCACTTTGTATTGTTACTTTAGGGCCAAATGGTATCATTTTAGCCACTTTATCCATCTGCGCATAAGGAAAATCCAATACTTTTCCTACTGCCTTTATAACTCCTCGCGCAGCCATCGTACCAAATGTAACAATCTGTGTAACTGAATCTTTTCCGTATTTTTGAGTTACGTATTCTATAGCTCTATATCTTTGTGCATATTCAAAATCTACGTCGATATCGGGCATTGATACACGTTGTGGATTTAGGAATCTCTCAAAAAGAAGATTATATTTTACAGGGTCTATGTTAGTGATTCCTGTACAATAGCAAACTTTACTTCCTGCCGCGGAACCTCGTCCAGGGCCAACCCAACAATCATGTTCTCTACTCCAGTTTATATAATCCCAAACTATAAGAATATACTCAATGAATCCCATTTTTTTGATAATTCCAAGTTCATATTGCATATCCTTGTAGATTCTGTCACATGCTTCTTTATCGTATTCTTTGTTATCTGTATATCTTTTTTTGAATCCTTTTTCACATAAATCAACTAAAAAATCCCAAGCACTATCATAACCTTCTGGCACTTCATATTTAGGAATTTTATAGTTATTAAATTCAATTTCTACGTTACATCTATCTGCAATCTTTTGTGTATTTTCTACAGCTTCTAATGCGTATGGAAAAAGCTTTTTCATTTCTTCTTCACTTTTTACATAATATTGTCCACCTTCATAACGAAGTCTGTTTTCATCTTTAAAAAGCTTTCCTGTTTGAATACACAAAAGCACATCATGAGCTTCTACATCATCTTCTGAAGTATAATGAACATCATTCGTACACACTAATGGAATATTTAGTTCCTGACTCATTCTTACAAAGGCCATATTTACTGTTTTTTGTTCTGGAATACCATGATCCTGTAGCTCTAAGAAATAGTTTCCATCTCCAAAAACGTTCTTATATTTGAGTGCTGTTTTTTTTGCTTTTTCATAATTACCGCGAACAATCTGCTTTTGAACTTCACCCGCTAAACACGCTGATAAACATATTAGACCTTCATGATATTTTTCGAGCAACTCAAAATCAACCCTTGGTTTATAATAATAACCTTCCGTAAATCCTGCAGAGACAATTTTCACAAGATTTTCATAACCTTTATTATTTTCCGCTAAAAGAATAAGGTGATAATACCTATCCTCTCCATGACTTATTTCTCTATCAAATCTTGAATTTGGAGCAACATAAACTTCGCAACCAATAATAGGTTTTATTCCTTGCGCCTTTGCAGTTTTATAGAATTCGATAGCGCCATACATGACTCCATGGTCTGTTATGGCTGCTGAATTCATTCCAAGTTCTTTTACTCTTTTTATATATTCACTTATCTTGTTAGAACCATCTAACAAGCTATATTCTGTATGTGTATGAAGATGTACAAAGCTCATATTTATCCTCTTTTCTAAATTACTTCTAATCTATATATTTTAACAAATCATAGAATCTAAAACAATATTTATATTTCTTTTTTTATTTTCATTTAATCTCTTTGTATTTTATTTTTATTGTGCTACAATTGACATATATTTCTAGATTGGAGGGCTTATTTATGGGAAAAATCGGATTAGTTGTTGAAGGAGGAGGAATGAAATGCGCTTATAGTGCTGGCATTCTTGATTGTTTTCTAGAGAATAATATCTCTTTTGATTACAGCATTGGTGTTTCGGCTGGTTCTGCAAATATCTCTTCATTTTTAGCCAATCAAAAAGAACGTAATCTACGTTTTTATACACAACATGTAAAAGATTCTGAATACATTAGTGTTCAAAACTTTTTATTGCATGGTGAAATATTTGGACTTGATTATATTTATGGTAAATTAAGCAATTCTACTGGCAAGGATCCCCTTGATTTTCAGGCAATTATTGACAATCCTTGCGAATTTGAAATGGTAGCAACTGATTCAAAAACTGGAAAAGCCGTATATTTTAATAAGGGCGATTTACGTCAAGACAACTACACACCTATTATGGCATCAAGTGCATTACCGGTTTTTTGTAATCCAGTATCTTTTCTAGGTTGTGAATATTTTGATGGTGGAATTTCTGATGCAATACCTTTTCAGCGTGCTCTCAAACAAGGATGCGAAAAGGTAGTTGTACTATTGAGCAAGCCTCGAAGTTTTGTCAGAAAACCTGAGGCTCATAAATCTGTTTATTCAAAAGTTTTAAGAAATTATCCAAAAATTATTAAAGCTATTGACCGTCGTTACATCATGTATCGTAATCAAATTGCTAAACTCAAAAGACTAGAAGCTGAAGGAAAACTTTTTGTTTTTGCACCTTCAAAAAACATAAAATTAAATACAATTGCCATGGATCCTGTTGGAGAACAATCACTTTATGATCTTGGCCTTGATGATTATAAGAGCAGAGAAGAAAAACTTTTGAAGTTTCTTGGATCAAAGAATAAATAAGAGTTAAATAAATGTTAAACAAAAGGTCATACCTCGCTTGAAGTATGGCCTTTTATTTTATTATATATTTCTTATTATTTATTTCTTATTATATTTCATTTTTTAGGCGATTTAATTTTTAATCATCCCAATTTTTTTCTAATCATCCCATTCTTTGCCGTTTACTGTAATGTCTCCCATATCACAGTTTAAATCAGCATTCTTTTTAGTAAGTTTGCCAGATGTTTTGATGTCAATATCTCCCATAGTACAATCTACTTTGATTTTATCAAATTCTGTTTTTACCTCTGCATCGCCCATATTAGTATCAATTGTTATAGAATTATGCTTTCCATTTTTTATTGTTGCATCACCTAGGCTGACATCAACTTTACAAGTTGAAGATATGACATTTTCTAAATTAATATCACCCATATCAGCATCTACATTTATTTTATCAACTAACAAATCGTTTATTTCAACATCACCTAAATTAACTTTCATGTCAATTTCATCAAGTTTCGTTTCTTTGGGAATTGTCAATTCTATATTATATTTTGCTTTATTTAATTTTGCAATTTTTATATTACTTGTTTCTCTTATTACAAGCGAATCACCCTCTACTTTTATTTTTGGAGTATGCTTTTTAGGATAACAATAATGAACTTTTAATTCATTTCCATATTTGACAGTCACATCTCCTGCATCTAATTTAGCATCAATTTTCTTAATTGACTTATCTTTTAATATAATAGTTTTTGAAAAACTTTTTTCTTTAAAATCAGACAAAATAGGGGAAACCACTTTAAAATAACCCGAAAAAACTATACAGCAAATTGTAATAGCCCATATACAACATAAATATTTTCTCTTCATTTATTCTTTCTCCTTCTCAAACGAAATACGTAATATTCTCTTTACAACACCTGCTATTGGAAAAATAATCCATGTAATATGCCAATCACCTGTCAAGAAACTAATACACAAGTATATGCATACAACCGTCTGATTATATACCTCCATAATAAACTTAGCTTCTTTACTGACGTATTGTTTTCCTGTTTCAATATTGTAATAATTGTTTGGATTGTTTTTTCTATTAATCTCTAATACTTTGTTATAACTCTCATAAATAATTGATGAAGAAACTAAAAGATAAACTCCTATTCCAACCAATACAAATAATGATGCTGGTGCTATGTTTACCTTCCCATCAAATACAATACTTGGAACCACACTTAAAATGCACAACATAACTCCGACTGACAAACAAAGTGTTCTTGTTTTTTCATAAACTCTTTTTTTCTTTTTTACATTCTCTACTGTAAATAAATCTATCTCACATATTTGAGTTTTAATATAGTTAAACTCTTTTTCAGCCGCACCACTTATAATAAAAAGTGCTATTGCAATTGCTACAGAAACAAACATAAGTGCAGCTCCAATTCCTTCATATTTTTTAAATAACACATCAAAAATAATTGGATAAATCACACTTGTAATGCAAAGAAATACACCTATTCCAATACGATGTGCATTCTTAACCTCTGTTGAAAGGTATTTATCAATCTCATCCATTGATACCTTTCTACGTGGAGTTTGTTCCTGATAAGAGTTAGTATCTTGATATTCATTATATGAATAACTTGAAGCACCTGAATTTGAGCTTGAATTTGAGCTTAAATCTTTTTCTTCTTTTGTTAAACCTAAATCATCAATTAACTCATCAAGATTGCCAAATTCAGAAATAACCGTACCTATTGCAGTGTTTTCACTCGCACCGTTTTCAATTAATTCATTGTATTTATCTTCCATCATGCTGAGTAATTCTTCTTTTGCCTTTCTGACTTCTGGCGTGTCAGGCATATTAGCAAACATTACTTCTAGATAATTTTTAATCGTTTCCATTTTTATTCTCCTTCATTATACTTTTCATTTTTTATAAAACGTTCTATAACTTCTTTAGTCAAATTCCATTCCTCGCATCTGGCTTTATAGTATTCTCTACCGCTTTCAGTGACTCGATAATATGTCCTTTTCTTTTTATTACCTTCTGCATCAACATTCGATATAAAGGATTCTATATAACCATTCTTCTCAAGCCTCGTAAAAGCAGAATACAAAGTCGTTTCCTTTATTACATATTTTCCATCGGATATTTGCTTGATTTTTTTTGAAATGCCATATCCGTATGATGGTTCATTCAAAAGAATGCTTAGGATTATAGTGTCATTATATCCTCGAATAACATCACTACTTATTCCACTCATTTTCGACCTCCTTTTATTACGTCTGTCGTAGTACTCTATCTGATGAAGCAATTATACTACGTCTATCGTAGTTTATCAATAAAAAATTTATATAAAATCAAAAAAATTTTTAAAAAGAATCAAAAAAAAATCAAAAAAGAACTAATCAATTACAAATAAAATAGAATTGCATGAAAACAACACATAAAAAATGCATAAAAAAGCCCCTCTTTACAGGATTTTCTAGGACACTAGATTCTTATCACTGTAAAGAGGGGTCATATGAACTTATATTCTATATAATCTTATTTTTATATGAACTCCTATTTCACACAAAATCTCTCTTATATATCTTTGAATTACATAAGTCTTTCTTATAAAACTTCTACAAGTTCAATTGAGAAATTAAGTTCCTTTCCAGCCATTTCATGATTTGCATCAAAAGTTATGTTTGTGTCATCTTTTGCAGTAACTTTTACAGGAAATGGTCTACCTAATTGATCCTGTAAATATACCTGCTGACCAACTTCTAATCCTTCGGCACCTGGGATACTTGCAATTTCTACAGTGAAAATTGCACTTTCATCAGGCATTCCGTAAGCTTCTTCTGGCATAAGATGGATATCAACTTTTTCCCCAACCTCCATATTTGCTACTGCTGCATCAAAACCTTTGATCATCATTCCTGCTCCACAAACAAACTCAAGTGGCTCGCCTCTATCATATGATGAGTCAAATTGTGTACCATCATTAAAAGTTCCTCTGTAGTGTGTGCGGCATGTTTTACCAACATTTTTACCTTCAATTGCAGATGTTGACTTATTATTTTCTGTACTCATTTATTGCTCTCCTTAAAAATAATTTTTCTATATTATACATTGAAATGATATTTCTTTCTATAACTTTTTACTTCTCTCTCGTACCTATTTTGTTTTCTATATAAGTCAATTACTTCTATTATTTTACCCAACTGACTCAAAGTGGCTCAAAACACTACCTGAAAATAATATTTCTAAGCACCGCTAACATTACAAGATGTCCCGGATAAAAAATATAGAAAAAATATTTATTTTGCTTTCCTCTTTTTCCATTGTACAAATAAACCGGTAAAAGCCCAAATATTGCCCATTTTTCGATTTCTCCACACATTATAACCAGAATCACTATACTAATTATAAATCCTATTTCTTTTTTCCCCATTTGAATTGACTTATAAATCACATAGATTACAATCACGCCACAAGCTCCGTAGTCTGTCCTTAACACTTGTGCCAATATTGCTCCCAACGCAAAAATCACAAGCTCTCCCCCTGCAATTTGCTGATCTGAAAGCATATACTTAAATTGCACATCTTTCAATTTATCAATACACATAATCGTACAAACTGCTATAGCCAACGTGAAAAAAACATTATTATTCTCTATATAAAATGGTGAATCAAAGAAAGCCCAATCAAACGGCACTTCGGAAACAATTCCAAAAATAACTAATCGAAGAGCATACTTTTGTATATTTTTTGTATGTATCGCTCCCTCAGCAATCATAAATGCAAATAAAGGAAATGCTATTCTACCAATTGATCTCAGTATCATATCAATTGTATATATTGAATCAAACATATTGTATTTTTCATAAAAGAACCACACTTCCCTCTCAAGAAGTGCGGCTCCTATATGATCTATTAGCATTGTAATTATTGCAATATATTTCAAATAACTAGCCGGAATTGGAAATTTTTGCCTTATTAAAGTCTCTTTTTTATAAAAATCTAAGTTCATCTTATGCTCCTGTTTTGTTGATATTTCTGTATTTTTTACGGAATATTTATGTTTCCGCAAATCATTCTTTCTTATGCGCCTGTATTGTCAATTTTTACTTTATCTAGATGCCAAATATCATCAACATATTCTTGTATTGTTCTATCTGATGAGAATTTTCCTGCATTTGCAACATTTAAGATTGCACTCTTAGCCCATGAGTTCTTATCCTGATAATATCTGTTAACTTTTTGCTGTGCCTTAGCATAAGATCTAAAATCAGCCAAAATAAAATATTTATCTGCTTCTTTATCATGTAGCAATGCGTTATATAATGTTCTAAACAATTCTCTATCATTTGCTGAATATGTTCCATCTATTAACTGATTAAGTACTTTTTTAATCTGTGGATCATTATTATAATAATCTATTGGATTATAATCATGGCGTTTTTCATGCTCAATTACTTCATCTGCACTCATTCCAAAAATAAAGATATTATCTGCACCTACTTCATCATACATTTCAACATTTGCGCCGTCAAGTGTACCTAAAGTAATAGCACCATTTAACATGAATTTCATATTTCCTGTTCCTGATGCTTCTTTACTTGCAGTAGAAATTTGCTCACTAACATCTGCTGCTGCAAAAATCATCTCAGCATTTGAAACTTTATAGTCCTCTATGAATACAACTTTAAGTTTTCCATTAATGCTAGAATCATTATTAATAACCTCTGCAACATTGTTAATTAATTTGATTGTTTTTTTAGCTGTTTCATAACCTGCTGCTGCTTTTGCACCAAAAATAAAAGTTCTTGGATAAATATCAACATCTGGATTCTCTTTAATAACATTATAAAGGTACATTACATGCAAAATATTAAGCAACTGTCTCTTGTATTCATGTAATCTTTTTACCTGAACATCAAAAATAGAATTTGTATCCACATCAATTCCATTATGTTCTTTGATATATTTTGCCAAACGAACTTTGTTTTTATGTTTAATCTCCATAAACTCTTCTTGAGCTTTTGGATTATCTGCATAATCTGTAAGTTCTTTCAAAACAGATAAATCTGTATACCATTTGTCCCCAACTTTATCTGTAACCCATTTTGCTAATAATCTATTTCCATGACCTAGGAAACGTCTTTGTGTAATACCATTTGTTTTATTATTAAATTTATCTGGAAACATTTCATAGAAGTCTCTTAATTCTTGCTTCTTTAATATTTCTGTATGTAATTTTGCAACACCATTGATTGAGTAACCTGCAACTATTGCCAAATGTGCCATTCTTACCTGACCATCATATAAAATAGCCATCTTTCTTATTTTTTCATCATTACCAGGATATCTAGCCTGGACTTCTAATACAAAACGTCTGTTGATTTCATCAATAATCTGATATACCCTTGGTAATAATCTTTCAAAGATTTCAATTGGCCATTTTTCAAGTGCTTCTGCCATAATAGTGTGATTAGTATATGCAACACAATGTGTTGTAATTTCCCAGGCCTCATCCCACTCTAAATGTTCATCATCTAGAAGAATTCTCATCAACTCAGCAACTGCAACTGTAGGATGAGTATCGTTCATCTGAAAAACAATTTTCTTTGGCATATCCATTAAGTTATCATTTTTTTGTTTAAATCTTTCAATTGCTCTTTGAATACTCGCTGAAACAAAGAAATACTGTTGTTTTAATCTTAATTCTTTTCCTGCTACATGATTATCATTTGGATATAGAACATCAACCAGGTTTCTTGCTAACATTTCTTCTTCAACAGCTTTTTGATAATCACCTTTATCAAATGAATCCAAGCTGAAAATTTCCTTTGCTTCTGCATCCCATATAATTAATGTGTCAATCAAATTGTTTTTATAACCAACTATAGGCATATCATGTGGTATAGCCCATACTGATCTGTAATCTTTTTGAACAAACGACAATTTACCATTTTCGTCAACTTCCTGCTCTACATGTCCACCAAATTTAACTTCATATCTGTACTCAGGTCTTCTAAGTTCAAATGGATAACCATGTTCTAACCAGTTATCTGGAACTTCTATCTGAAAGCCATCAATAATCTGTTGTTTAAACATACCATATCTATATCGAATACCACATCCACAAGCTGCATAGCCTAATGTAGCTAATGAATCTAAGAAACATGCTGCTAATCTACCCAAACCGCCATTTCCTAATGCAGGATCTGGCTCTTCATCTTCGATTGCATTAATATCTAATCCTAACTCCTGTAACGCTTCAGCAACCTCATCATAAGCAGATAAATTTAATAAAATATTACCAAGTGCTCGTCCCATCAAGAATTCCATAGATAAATAGTAAACTGTTTTTGGTTGTTCTCTTGCAAAAGTTTGCTGAGTTGCCAACCACTCATCCATAATTACATCTTTTACTGAAATACATACTGCCTGAAAAATTTCTTGATTTGACGCTGTACTCAAGTCTTTTCTGTATTGTGTCATTAAATTTTCTTTTACACTTTTGATAAAAACTTTCTTGTTAAATACATTATCTCTCATCATTCTCCTCCTAGAATAAGCGTATCTTTATCCATTCTTTACAGTATTTCGGAATAATTTTATTTTTAATTTATATTACTAAAATAAAAAGCAGGCAACGAAAATATAACTTTTAAATTACTAGAAACACTACTACTAACTTAGGCTATATCTCATTACCTGCCAAAAATTTAACTATATTTCATTTATATTATACTACTTATTGCTTCTCAACTGCAAGTTTAACGTCTTCTCCATTAATCTTCCATTCTTTTTCAAAGCCTGATAATGCAGATTTCTCAATTGAAACTGCTAAAACATCACCCATGATAGCTTCTTTATTTCTATCGAAGATTTCTGTTACTTTATCATTTGCTTCGTATGTTACTTTGATGTGATCCATCACTTCAAATCCTGCATCTTTACGCATTGTCTGTAATTTTGAAATAATTTCTCTTACAAAGCCTTCTTCAAGAAGTTCTGGTGTAAGGTTAGTATCTAAAACAACTGTCATGTTGTTATCATTTTCTGTCACATAACCTTCCATTTGAGTCATTGTAATTAATAAATCTTCTTCTGTTAAAACAACTTCATCACTTACTTCTGAAAGTTTTAATTCACCATTAGCCTTTAACTCAGCCATCGCTTTATTTCCATCAAGACTTGCTAATGCAGCTTGAATCTGTTTTAAAAACTTACCATATTTGGGTCCAACTGTACGAAGTTGTGGTTTGAAAATATATGTTGTATAAGATGAAACATCATCTTTGAATTCAACTTCTTTAACATTTAATTCTTCTTCCACAATTTCTTTGTAGAAACTTTCTAATTCATCTTCAGCTTTTACATACATTTTACCGATTGGCTGACGATTCTTAATGTTAGCTTCATTTCTACAAGCACGTCCCATAACAACAATTTTAAGAACTTCATCCATGTTCTTTTCTAATTCTTTGTCGATGTGCTCTTCATCAACAACAGGGAAATCACATAAGTGAATACTCTCTGGTGCATTAGCATCGATGCTTCTTACTAAGTTCTGATAAATATCTTCTGTCATAAATGGAATCATAGGTGCTGCTGCTTTAGAAATAGTAACAAGTGCTGTATATAATGTCATATATGCATTAATTTTATCCTGTTCCATTCCTTTAGCCCAGAATCTTTCTCTAGAACGTCTTACATACCAGTTACTCATTTCATCAACAAATTCTTGTAATACTCTAGCTGCTTCTGGAATTCTGTAATTTCCTAAATTGTCATCTACTGCTTTAACAGCTGAATTTAATTTAGATAATAACCATTTGTCCATTACTGATAATTTATCGTAATCTAATGAATATTTTGTTGCATCAAACTCGTCAATATTAGCGTAAAGTACGAAGAATGCATATGTATTCCATAATGTACCCATAAATTTACGCTGACCTTCTTGAACAGCTTTTCCATGGAATCTATTTGGTAACCATGGTGCTGAGTTAATGTAGAAGTACCATCTAATAGCATCTGCGCCATATTTTTGTAATGCATCAAATGGATCAACTGCATTTCCTTTCGATTTAGACATCTTCTGTCCGTTTTCATCCTGAACATGTCCTAACACGATAACATTTTTATATGGTGCTTTGTTGAAAAGTAATGTACTTTCTGCCATTAATGAGTAGAACCAACCTCTAGTCTGGTCAACTGCTTCTGAAATAAAGTTTGCAGGAAACTGCTGCTCAAATAAATCTTTATTTTCAAATGGATAATGATGCTGAGCAAATGGCATTGCTCCTGAATCGAACCAGCAGTCTAATACTTCTGGAACTCTCTTCATTGTTCCACCACATTCACATTTGTAAGTTACATCATCAATATATGGTCTGTGTAATTCAACTTCTGCAACTTTAGGATCTCCTGCTTTTTCAGCAAGTTCCTGTCTGCTTCCGATTGCTTCTTGTTTTCCACAGCAATCACATTCCCAAATATTTAATGGTGTACCCCAATATCTGTTTCTTGAAATACCCCAATCCTGGATATTCTCTAACCAGTTTCCAAAACGACCTTCACCGATACTCTTTGGAATCCAGTTTACTGTTTTATTATTTGCAACTAAATCATCTTTTACTTCTGTCATCTTTATGAACCATGATTCTCTTGCATAGTAGATAAGTGGAGTATCACATCTCCAACAATGTGGATAATCATGTTCAAACTTAGGTGCAGCAAATAATTTATTCTGATCTGCTAAATCTTTTAAAATAATTGGATCTGCCTTTTTAACAAAAACTCCAGCGTATGGTGTTTCTTCTGTAAGCTCACCACGCTCGTTTACAAACTGAATAAATGGTAAATCATTTTCTCTTCCGATTCTAGCATCGTCTTCACCAAATGCAGGTGCGATATGTACAATACCTGTACCATCTGACATTGTTACATAATCATCAGCTGTAACAAAATGAGCTTTTTTATGTTGTTTTTCAGCTTTTTCTGCAGCACATTCAAATAATGCTTCATATTCTCTTCCGACTAAATCTTTACCCACATATTTTTCTATAACTTCATATGCTTTTTGATCACTGTCTTCTTCAACTAATTTGCCTAAAACAGAATCAAGTAAAGCTTCTGCCATATAATATGTATATCCATCAACTGCTTTAACTTTAACATATGTTTCTTCTGGGTTTACACATAATGCAGTATTTGAAGGAAGTGTCCATGGAGTAGTTGTCCATGCTAAGAAATAAGCATCCTCTCCCTTTGCTTTAAATCGAACAATTGCTGATTTTTCTTTAACTGTTTTATATCCTTGTGCAACTTCTTGAGCTGAAAGAGGTGTTCCACAACGTGGGCAATAAGGAACTACTTTAAATCCTTTGTATAAAAGATCTTTTTCCCAGATTTCTTTTAAAGCCCACCACTCAGACTCAATAAAATTATTATCATATGTTATATATGGATTTTCCATATCAGCCCAAAATCCTACTGTTCCTGAGAAATCTTCCCATAAACCTTTATATTTCCAAACTGATTCTCTACATTTTTTTACAAATGGTTCCATACCATATTCTTCAATTTGCTCTTTACCATTTAATCCAAGAAGTTTTTCTACTTCAAGTTCTACTGGAAGACCATGTGTATCCCATCCTGCTTTTCTAGGTACATATTTGCCCTTCATGGTTTGATATCTTGGAATCATATCCTTTATAACTCTTGTTAAAACATGTCCAATATGTGGTTTACCATTTGCTGTTGGAGGTCCATCATAAAAAGTGTATGTTTCTCCCTTTTTTCTACTTTCCATTGATTTAAGAAAAATGTCGTTATCATTCCAGAATTTCTCTACTTCGTGTTCTCTGTCAACGAAATTCATATTGGTATCGACTTTCTTGTACATAATACATTTCCTCCTAATTTACGTAATCGATTTATATAAATAAAAAAGGCTCTAATCCTGTAATAAGGACGAGAGCCCGCGTTTAACCACCTTGTTACAATGTACTTAAAATATAACCATAGAATATAGCATAATATCTATGACCAATTTTGCATACCTGCTCCCTTTAACGTCGGAAAAAACGTCAGAATCTATTCTTTAAAAAAAGGATAATTACAAAAGAAAGAGAAGTAACTTCAAATGAAATTATTTAAAACAAATGAAAAAAAATAAAATAACACTGTAATTATCCTATAATAACTTCCTAAATTTCGACCTGCAACTCCGAAGTGATTTTCATTTAACAACTACTAATATCAGCTCCCACCTAATCTGACTCTCTTTAACTTTCATTGATAAATTACTGTCTTCATCATAGTCTTTATCTTTTTAATTTTATTCAAACATCATATCTAAAATACGACATCTAAAGTATAAATCTAGTAAAAAAACTTGTCAAGTTTATTTATTAGATTTTTTTATTTTTAAACACAACATTAAACAATTTACTTATTATTTATCGAAAATAATCTTTTCATTATTAAATAATTTTCCAAGAAACATTGAAAGAAGTGCAACGCAAACAACTGTTGAAATAACTGTCACTATTATCTCAATATTTCTATATGTTCCACTAAATATCTTGTTTATTACTATAATAATATTGAGAATTGGAATTGCAAACAACCCTAACTTATCTGTCATTCCATCAAACAATGCTGGAGCAAATGAAATTCCCGCTATAACCATTGTCATAGGTGCAAGCGCTGTTTGTGCATCTTTTACGTTTTTTGCAAAGCACGAAACAATTGCAACTAATGAAGTAAATAAGCAAGCTGCTGAACAAATTATGATAATTAATAGCACATAATCTTTTGTTCCATACGTACTTGTAAAAGAAAGATTATCATCTGCCATCATAAGTTTTGGTAATGACAAGATTATTCCTAAGAAACTCGATAAACCACTTATTACTGCAATTATACTTAAGCTTAAAATCTTACCCAAGGCTATGCTACTTCTTTTTACAGGTGTAACAAGCAATGTTGCCATTGTTCCTCTTTCTTTTTCACCTACAATTGACTCTGTAGCTGCTGCATTAGCTCCTGAGAAAACTAACATAACAACTAAAAGTGGCAATAATGAAGAAAATATTTTTTTAACGCTTGCATCTTCTTTGTTTTCTGACAAATTGTATTTACTATCGTTATCTTTTTTATCACTAGCTAATTTATTTCCTTCTCTATTAATATCGAATTTATTAGATATAGCACTTTCGTAATCATTTAAACGGTCATTAATATATCCATATGCATTGTCCGAATTATTGTATTCCGATGAATAATATATTTCAACATTTGCAGGTAAATCTTTGCTACTCAAAACACTATATTCACTAACTTTTTTATCAAAGTTTTCTGGAAAAATAACAACTGCATCAAGTTTTTCAGTCATTATTTTTTCTTTTGCGTTATTCACTATAACTTCTAGCTTATCATCACTTTTAACACTCTGTGAATCAATTCTTTTGACGTTAAGACTTTTATCTTTTTCCAAATTTTCCAAATTCTGCGGCATCCTTACAATTTCAACATTGTAAACCTCTTTTTTTTCTTTTTCCACCATGCTTTTCATGGCATATCCCATAAATGAATAAATGACATAAATCATAAGACCTGGTAAAATAAAAACTTGAAATGCGATTTTCCTATCTTGTACAAATCTCATTATCTCTTTTTTCATTATATTCAAAACATTATTCATATTCTTTTATTCCTCCATTCCCTTTTCTTTAACATAAATTTCAAAAAACTTATCTTCAAGGGTTTTGCCATCTCTTATGTCTTCAATTTTTCCCGACTCAATCATCTTTCCATCTAAAATGATACCTACATGATCACATATTTTCTCTACCAACGAAAAAATATGTGTTGATAAAATAATTGTTTTTCCTCTTTCTTTTTGCTCTATCAAAAAATCCGTAACTGTTTTTGCAGTTATTACATCTAGACCATTTGTTGGCTCATCAAATATAATAATATCTGGATCATGCACCAATGAGACAACTAAAGAAACTTTTTGTTTCATACCTGTTGATAAATTATCAATTTTTACCTCTTTAAATTTATCAATTCCAAATCGCAAAAAAAGTTCATCTTTTCTTTTTTCCCTCTTCTCATCGTCAATATTATACATGTTAGAGAAAAAATCGAATATATAATTTGGTGTGAAAAAACCTTCTAGTTTTAATTCATTTGTTAAAAAACCAATCTGTCTTCTAACTTCTTGTGAATCATTTTGAATATCCAATCCATTAATTTTAATTGTTCCTTCATCTGGTTTAATTAAAGTTGATAACATTCTAAGGGTAGTTGTTTTACCTGCTCCATTAGGACCTAATAATCCAAATATCTCTCCTTTATTAACTTCAAACTCTAAACCATCAACTGCTTTAACGATTTTTTCCTTTGTCTTTTGGATTTTTTGTTGCTTTTTTGAAATCTTGAATGTCTTTTTTAGATTTTTAACTTCAACAACTATTTTTTGTTCCATATATTCTTCTCCCTTTTTTGCTTTTTTGTATCATATTTACATCAATCTGCTCATATACTAATTAACTAATTATTTGATTTACCAATTTACTCATTTACTTTATTTATATAATTATAAATATTTTTTTTAGCATGTAAAGCAAAAAATCTCCAATAAGCATACTTCTATTAGCATACAATTGGAGATTTGTATAAATTTTAATGATTTAATGTCTCATTAATAGTAAATTTTATATTATCAGTTTATATTAGTTAAATCCAACAACTTTTTGTGATAATCTATAAGCTGCAACAGAAATTTTTCTTCCTGTTTTTCCAGGAAGATTCATAGTTCCACCTAAAATACCCCTTCTTAATTTATGGAACAATCTAATATCTTTTTCTTTTATATATTTCCATAACTGACGTTTCTTTTCGAGATTTTCATCAGTTCCTGATCTAAGCAACATAACTGTAGAAACAACTGTTATGATTTCTACATAATTAAACATATATTTTCTACATTTTGCATCAGAAATTTTCCATAAATTGTATGATTCAATCATCAATTTATTAACTCGAATCTGCTGATCAATTCTGCTAATCATTACTTTTTCATTTACTGATTGATCCTCACGTCCTATAAAATATCTGTAAAAATCAACATCCATGTAATACATGCTCTTTACATATGGAAGTGGCTGATAAACATATAAATTATCAACATAGAATGTATGTTTTGGTAGTTCTAATCCACATTCTCTTAATAATTCAGTTCTGTATATAACTGAATGCATCAAAATATAATGTCCTTTATAAAAATGTTTAACATCTTTCCACTGAAAAATCTTATCTTCTGGGAAACCTTTTTGACGCATTACACGTTTGTGTTTAGCCCCTTCTTTTTCATATACATAATTTGCCAAAAGCATATCAATAGCATGCCCCTGTGCTACTAACTCTTTTAATTTCACAAGAATCTGTTTATATGAATCTAAATCAACCCAGTCGTCACTATCTACAACTTTAAAATACAATCCTGTTGCGTTCTTAATACCTGTGTTAACAGCCTCTCCGTGTCCACCATTTTCTTGATGAATTGCTTTAACGATTGTAGGATATTTCTTTTGATATTCATCTGCAATTTCTGCTGTCTTATCTTTTGAACCATCATCTACAATAATAATCTCTACATCTTCACCACCTGGCAAAATAGATTCAATACAATTTCTCATATAGCTTTCAGAATTGTAACATGGTATTGCAAAACTCAATAATTTCATCTTTATACCTCTTTACCTTTATTTTCTCTCTCGATTTATTTTAATAAATCTTTTGCTAATTGTATAGCCTTCAAACACATTGCGTCAATGTTATAATACTTGTACTCAGCTAAACGACCTAATAAATGGAAATTATTAAACTTCTGAGCATCTTCTTTATATTTATTATACAATTTATCATTTTCTTCATCTAAAATTGCATAATATGGAATTTCTCCTTCTTTTCCAGTATATGCAAAAGGATATTCTTTAACAATAGTTGTACCATTTGTGTCTTTTTGACCTGTTAAAAATTTAAACTCTGTAATTCTAGTATAATCCTCACTTACAGTATAATTTACTACACTGTGTCCCTGGAATGAATCTTGATCATAATGTTCAAATTTAAAATCTAATGAACGATAAGGTAAACGTCCGTATTTACAGTCAAATAACTCATCAATTGCACCTGTATAAATCATTCCATTATTAAATTCTTTTCCTTCAAAGAAAATTTTGCCATCTTTAAACTCAACAATATCTTTTACTTCTGTATCAAGTTTAACATCAATATTTGGATGATCTAACATTTTTTCAAACATTGGTGTAAATCCATCAACAGGAACGCTTTGATATTTATCTTTGAAATATCTATTATCATATGAAATTACTACAGGTACACGACCAGTAACTTCTGGACTAATTTCTTCCGGTTTTTGTCCCCATTGTTTCATAGTATATTTTAAAAATACATTCTGATAAACATATTCTGCAATCTCTCTAACATCAGGATCATCATTTTCTCTTAATTTCATTATAGGAACACGACTTCCTTCGCCATATTCAGAAATTAATTTTTTTTCAAGATAATTAGCTTTTTCTTCATCATATACCATATGTAAAGTATTTAAGTTAAATGGTACTGGAATTAATTTATCACCAATTTTTGCAACAACTTCATGTCCAAAATCATACCATTCTGTAAAACGAGATAAGAACGCTCTTACTTCTTCATTTCCTGTATGGAAAATATGTGGTCCATAAAGATGAATTAAAATTCCATTTTCATCTTCCACGTCATAGCAATTTCCACCAATGTGATTTCTTCTTTCTACAACTAATACTTTCTTATTACCTTCCTCAGCAAGAATTCTTGCCACAACTGATCCAGCAATACCTGAACCAACTATAATATAATCGTACATATTAACTATTCCTCAACTTTCTAAGTGTATTGAACACAAAATATCACTTTAAACATAAAACACATTAATTATACCATAACATAGAATTACTAACCACTTTTTTATATTAATATACCTTTTATATTAATATACCTTTTATATTAATATACCTTTTATATTAATATACCTTTTATATCTATGTTCTTTTTTTCTGTTTAACATCTGTTTTATACCAAACCACTTAAACCTAGATTATTAAGCCTACAACAATACTTATAAAAAAATGTCTATCAAAAATTTTCCACACTTAAAAATATTATTTTATTATGGGAACATAATAATACGAAATCTAAAGTTACTATCCAAAAGTGTAATTTAAAGTTACAATAGTAATTTTGAACTAAAGTAGTCAGTAAGTTTTATGCATAATGCTTAAATTTAAAAAACAATTCCGTTAACATTGACAATTTTTTATCAAAGTGATAGTATTGGAAATGTAGACATTTCTAATAGAGGAGGTTTTATTTAATGAGTGAATTTAAAAATTTATTACTTGATGTTGAGGACGAAATTGCAGTTTTAACTATCAATCGTCCAGCAGCTTTAAATGCTTTAAATAGTGAAACACTAGATGAACTTAATGTTTGTCTTTCTGAAATCGAAGTAAGAGATGACGTTAAAGTATTAATTTTAACAGGTGGTCCTGACAAAAAAGGAAATGCTTTCAAATCTTTCGTAGCTGGAGCTGATATTTCGGAAATGGTTAACTTCGACGCACCAGCCGCTCGTAAATTTGGTATTAAAGCATCTGAACCATTCTTTAGATTACAAAACATGCGCCAAGTTACAATTGCAGCCGTAAATGGTTTTGCACTTGGTGGAGGATGTGAAATTTCAATGGCATGCGATATAAGAGTTGCATCTGACAACGCAATATTTGGTCAGCCAGAATGTGGACTAGGTATTATTCCTGGCTTTGGCGGAACACAAAGACTTGCTCGTTTAGTTGGTATGGGTCGTGCTAAAGAAATGATCTTTACATGCGATTCAATCGATGCAAATGAAGCTTATAGAATTGGTCTTGTTAACCGCGTTGTTGCAAAAGAAGAATTAATGAATACTGCAAAAGAGCTCGCTAAAAAAATCATTTCAAAAGGTAGCTATGCAGTTTCAGTTGCTAAAGCCGCAATCAACAATGGCTATGACATGGATATCAGAAACGCAGTAGAAATGGAAGCAAACTTATTCGGTGTAGTAAATGATACACACGACAAAAAAGAAGGTATGACAGCATTCCTAGAAAGACGTTCTGCAGAATTATCTGATTTCTAATTTTTTTAGAATATTTTTGTTTTTTCAAAACTAATCTAATTTTAATAAATATACAGATTATTGAAAGTTTTAAAAAATAAAACGTGCTTTAATGCGTACATAAGCATATAAAAACACGTACACTTTCTTTTAAAGTACAATTAAAGCTCACAATATGTGAGCTTTAATTATACTTCTTATATATATAATAAATGCAATTTATTATATAAAGTTCATTTACTTATTGCTTTTATAAAGTCTTACTTTCCGTTTTTATCTTTATTTGGTACAAGAATTGTTTTTCCACCCATATATGGTTGTAATGCTTTTGGAATATTAACTGATCCATCTTCATTAACATTATTCTCTAAAAATGCAATTAACATACGTGGTGGCGCAACTACAGTGTTATTTAATGTATTTGCAAAATATTTCTCGCCATTTTTGCCTTTTACACGAATCTTTAATCTTCTAGCCTGAGCATCTCCCAAGTTTGAACAGCTTCCAACCTCAAAGTATTTCTTTTGACGAGGTGACCATGCTTCTACATCACATGATTTAACCTTTAAATCTGCTAAATCGCCAGAACAGCACTCAAGAGTTCTAACTGGAATATCAAGACTTCTAAATAAATCAACTGTATTTTTCCACATCTTGTTATACCAATCCCAAGCTTCTTCTGGTTTACAAACAACAATCATTTCTTGTTTCTCAAATTGGTGAATTCTATATACACCACGCTCTTCTATACCATGTGCACCTTTTTCTTTTCTAAAACATGGAGAATAACTTGTCAATGTATATGGTAATTTTTCTTCATCATTAATTGTATTAATAAATTTACCAATCATTGAATGTTCAGATGTTCCGATTAAATATAAATCTTCACCTTCGATCTTATACATCATTGAATCCATCTCATCAAAACTCATTACTCCATCAACTACTGCTGATCTAATCATATATGGTGGAATACAATATGTAAACCCTCTATCAATCATAAAGTCACGTGCATAAGCTAATACTGCTGAATGTAATCTAGCAATATCACCCATCAAATAATAGAATCCATTACCAGCAACTTTTCCAGCTGCATCTAAATCAATTCCATCAAAGCTTTCCATTATGTCAGCGTGATATTTAATTTCATAATCAGGAACAACTGGTTCTCCAAACTTTTCAATTTCAACATTACAACTATCGTCTTTTCCAATTGGTACTGAAGGATCAATAATATTTGGAATAACCATCATTATCTCACGAACTTTATCATTTAATTCTTTTTCTTGAACTTCTAATTCAGATAGACGAACTGCATTATTTGAAACTTGTTTTTTAACTTCTTCAGCTTCTTCTTTCTTTCCTTGCCCCATCAAAGCACCAATCTGTTTAGATAATTTATTTCGACTAGCTCTTAACTCATCAGCTTCACTTTTAACTTGACGCGCTTTAGCATCTAATTCAATTACCTCATCAACCATTGGTAATTTATGATCTTGAAATTTCTTTTTTATGTTTTCTTTTACAATTTCTGGATTCTCTCTCAAAAATTTTAAATCGATCATTTTATCCTCCTCTATTTACACTGTTGGTATATTATATGTTTTGAAATTATATCAAAATTACTTCCTATCAAAGAAAAAATAAAAGTTATAGAACTGCACTCATTATTACACTTTATACATATTCTACACTTTATACATAACAGAATTATTATACTATCTACGCCTCTTATTTGCAAGTTATTTAAACTAAAGAGAGCTGCATTCCTGCACGGAACACAGCTCTCTCCCATATATCTTCAAAACTTCATACAAGCTTTTCTCTTTGAAAACCTTTTTGGTCAAGCCTTCGACCTATTAGTAACAGTCAGCTACATACATTACTGTACTTCCACCTCTGCCCTATTTACCTGTTAG